>OHLQ01000722.1_pt1 | contig 13792 bp, 8 predicted proteins | sample 1569081 | NCBI WGS metagenome assembly OHLQ01 (sample SAMEA3879585, study PRJEB24766) | human gut metagenome | biome: human-associated habitat; feature: feces | place: USA | collected 1985/1987 | reverse complement strand
AGCAGCCGGGGTTGTAGGAAAGTATGCGGAAGATACCCGGAGGGTGGAGCAGGAGTTCCAGTCTGCAATGGCTTATAATTATGAGAAAATCAGTTCCTTGTCCGTCAGAACACCAGATGAAAAAATCAATCATATTATGAATAACTGGGTGAAAAAGCAGGCCGATTTTTGTATCGTTGGGAAAAAAGGAGTCCGGGACAATCTGCAGATTTCTGTTGGGTTACTTGGGTATAGGCAGGAAAAAGCGGAAGAAGAAATTCTGGAATGCTTAAGGCACCAGTTCCGTGACGGACATGCCGTTCTTACATGGTATCCATATGACGATACCCGCTATTCCGACCAGCCATTCTGGATCATATGGGCTGTCTGTGAGCTTGTCAAGGAAACAGGGAATCCGGAACTGCTTAAGAAAATGGTTTCCTGGCAGGACGGCGGGGAGGCAGAGGTTCTTGAGCATGTCAAGGCTGCGGTCAGCAGGCTGATTGCGGACAAGGGGGAAAACGGTCTTGTAAAACTGTTTTTTGCCGATTGGAACGATGCCCTGAATGTTACGGATGATGCGGAGGCGGAATCCGTGATGCTTTCCTGCCAGTCTGCATTGGCATTCCAGGAGTTGCAGCGGCTGATGGAGTATACAGGGGATGCGGCATATGCAAAATTTCTTGGTGAAGAATACGTAAAACTGAAAGACAGCATCAATCTTGCCGCATGGGATGGAAGCTGGTATGCAAGAGCCCTGAGCAGAAAAGGAAATATCGGGTCAAAAGACAGTACGGGCAGCAAAATCTATCTGAACGCACAGACATGGGCCGTGCTGTCTGGCGTGGCGGAAGAAGACAGGATTTCGCAGGTGCTTACAGCGGTAGATGGAATGGAACAGGACTTTGGCTTCCCGCTGAATATGCCGCCTTACCAGGCATATGACCCCCATGTAGGGCGGATGTCGGGAATGCTGCCGGGATTGTTTGAAAACGGGGGCGTTTACTGCCACGCAACGGGATTTAAGATCCTGATGGACTGTAAGGCAGGGAGGGCTTCAAAAGCTTTGGAGACATTAAAGAAAATTATGCCGGACAGTGAGAAGAACCCGTCAGCAAGGTCGGGAGCGGAGCCCTATGTCTTTACAAACTGTTATTCCACGCATCCCGGCTATTATGGAAATGCCATACAACGACATTGTACGTAAATTCATAGATATGTATGCAGGACGCCTACGTAATCAAGTTTCTTTTATGCTGAGCGCCTGCAACTTCTATATGCCGATTTTCGAAGAAGCATTGGATGCATACGGACTTCCATTGGAACTTAAATATCTTCCTATCATTGAATCAGCTTTGAACCCTTCCGCCGTATCACGTGCCGGCGCATCAGGCTTGTGGCAATTCATGATCGGCACAGGTAAAATCTACGGTCTGGAGTCCAACAGTTTGGTAGATGAACGCCGTGACCCGATCAAAGCAACATGGGCTGCCGCACGTTATCTGAAAGAGATGTACGCCATTTACGGCGACTGGAACCTTGTAATTGCCGCCTACAACTGTGGTCCCGGCACAATCAACAAAGCAATCCGTCGCGCCAACGGTGAAACGGATTACTGGAAAATCTACAATTTATTACCCAAAGAAACACGTGGTTATGTACCTGCCTTTATTGCAGCCAACTATGTGATGACCTATTACTGCGACCACAATATTTGTCCAATGGAAACTAATATTCCGGCAAGCACAGACACTGTGCAAGTGAACAAGAACCTGCATTTCGAACAGATTGCCGATCTTTGTAATGTGCCATTGGATCAAATAAAGAGTTTGAATCCACAGTACAAGAAACAAGTTATCCCGGGTGACAGCAAGCCTTATACCCTGCGGTTGCCGATCGAAGCAATCAGCAATTTCATCGACAAACAAGATACAATCTATGCACATCGCTCGAATGAATTGTTCCGTAACCGAAAAACTGTTGCCGTAAAAGAGAATACACCTAGTACCCGCAAAGCTACAACAGCCGTTGCTGGAAAAGGAAAACTGTCTTACTACACAATAAAAAGTGGAGACACTCTGTCGACTATTGCCGGAAAATATGGTGTCAGTGTTAAGGATATACAGCGGTGGAACGGAATGTCAAACACCAAGATTGCAGCAGGAAAACGATTGAAAATATACAAATAAACGGTATCCCGCTTGCACCGTTCGGAAATTTGCTTATTTTTGCAAAAGTAAGCAAGTGAAAGGATAACAATTATGGATAATCTGACCCCCAAAGAAATAGCTGATGAAGAGATGATCAATCAGGCGTTCCACGAACTGCTGAATGATTATCTCGCTACAAAACATCGCAAACGTGTTGAAATCATTACGAAGGCTTTCAACTTTGCTAATCAGGCGCACAAAGGAATCAAACGCCGTTCGGGCGAACCCTATATTATGCACCCGATTGCTGTGGCGAGTATCGTATGCAACGAAATCGGTCTCGGATCGACTTCTATTTGTGCAGCGTTACTGCATGATGTAGTGGAAGACACCGATTATACGGTAGAAGATATCGAAAACATCTTTGGTCCAAAGATTGCCCAAATTGTAGATGGACTTACTAAAATATCCGGAGGTATCTTTGGCGACCGTGCCTCGGCACAAGCAGAGAATTTCAAAAAGTTACTGCTTACCATGTCGAACGATATCCGGGTGATCCTTATCAAAATAGCCGACCGCCTGCACAATATGCGTACCCTTGGTTCCATGTTGCCCAACAAGCAATACAAGATAGCCGGCGAAACTCTTTATATCTACGCTCCCCTTGCCAACCGTCTGGGGCTTTATAAAATAAAGACCGAACTCGAAAATCTAAGTTTCAAATACGAACATCCCGAAGAATATGCCGAGATAGAAGAAAAGTTGAATGCGACAGCAGCCGAACGCGACAAGGTATTCAACGATTTCACAGCTCCTATCCGTACACAACTCGATAAAATGGGATTGAAATACCGGATTCTCGCCCGCGTAAAATCAATCTACTCAATCTGGAACAAGATGCAGACCAAGCACGTTCCTTTCGAAGAAATCTACGACTTACTGGCCGTCCGTATTATTTTTGAGCCTCGCAACATAGAGGAGGAACTCAACGACTGTTTCGATATCTACGTCTCTATCTCCAAAATATACAAGCCTCATCCTGACCGCCTCCGTGACTGGGTAAGTCATCCGAAGGCAAATGGTTATCAGGCGTTGCACGTTACCCTGATGGGGAACAACGGGCAATGGATTGAAGTTCAGATTCGCAGCGAACGAATGAACGACGTCGCCGAACAAGGCTTCGCAGCTCACTGGAAATATAAAGAGGGAGGCGGCAGTGAGGACGAAGGCGAATTAGAGAAATGGCTGAAAACGATCAAGGAAATACTGGATGATCCGCAACCGGACGCTATCGACTTTCTGGATACAATAAAACTGAACCTCTTTGCTTCCGAAATATTTGTGTTTACACCGAAAGGGGAGTTAAAGACGATGCCGCAAAATTCAACAGCACTGGACTTTGCTTTCTCACTGCACACTGATATCGGCAGCCATTGTATCGGCGCCAAAGTCAATCATAAACTCGTACCACTAAGTCACAAGTTACAAAGTGGCGACCAGGTGGAGATTCTGACATCTAAATCGCAACGTGTACAGCCGCAATGGGAGGTGTTTGCAACAACCGCCCGTGCCCGTGCCAAAATAGCCGCTATTCTGCGCAAAGAACGCAAAGTAAACCAAAAGCTTGGTGAAGAAATCCTTAGCGAATTTCTCAAAAAAGAGGAAATCCGTCCGGAAGATTCCGTGATTGAAAAATTGCGTAAATTGCATAATGCCAAAAACGAAGAGGAACTGCTGGCAGCTATCGGCAGCAAGGTTATCATTTTGGGAGAAGTGGACAAGAACGAACTGAAAGAAAAACAAACCAGCAACTGGAAGAAATACCTCACTTTCTCTTTCGGCAATACCAATAAAGAAAAGCCGGAAGAAAAAGAGCAACCTCAAGAGAAAGAAAAAATTAACCCGAAACAAATACTCAAACTGACGGAAGAAAGCCTTCAAAAGAAGTATATCATGGCAGAATGTTGTCATCCCATTCCGGGTGATGATGTTTTGGGATATGTCGATGAGAACGACCGGATTATTATCCACAAACGCCAATGTCCGGTTGCAGCCAAGCTGAAAAGCAGTTACGGTAACCGTATTCTGGCTACCGAATGGGATACCCACAAAGAACTCTCCTTCCTCGTTTATATATATATAAAAGGAATAGACAGTATGGGGCTTTTAAATGAAGTAACCCAAGTTATCTCCCGGCAACTGAATGTCAACATCCGCAAATTGACAATCGAAACCAACGATGGCATCTTCGAAGGAAAGATACAATTGTGGGTACATGATGTGGAAGACGTAAAGACAATCTGTAACAACCTGAAGAAGATTCAGAATATCAAACAGGTAAACCGCGTAGAAGAATAGTCATCGAATTAAAATGTTTACAAGTAGGGGCGAGAAAAATTACTCCCGCCCGTCGAGTTCCCGTTTGATTGCCAGCAACTCATCCTTTATCGCTTTGAGTCTGTTCACAATCTCATAATTGCGGACAGTAGCTTCTTTATTATCTTTCAACCGCTGTCTGGCACCCGGAAGGGTCATTCCTTTTTCCTTAACCAAATGATAAATTAGTCCGATTGTCTCCACATCTTCTTTGCGATACTGGCGTATCCCTCTTCCCGTTGTTTTGGGAGAGATCTGTGGAAACTCCTTTTCCCAGAAACGGAGCAAAGACTGATTGACACCAAACATATCGGCCACTTCACCTATTGAATAATACAGCTTTAATTCCTTATCCGTATTGAGCATAGCATTCTTTTGTTTCTTTAAAATTTAATCGAACACCTTACCATGGTTGGCAGCTAACTGTATCATCTTCTCATAATCTTCTGCACTCAGATCCATGAAATAATAGTTTACAGGATTCACCACCTGACCTTTCACGTGCACTTCATAATGAAGATGCGGTCCGGTACTCTTTCCCGTACTCCCCACCTTTCCGATAACTTCACCACGCACAACCCTCTTACCCACTTTCGTATTGAAACCTTGCAAGTGAGCATAGCGCGTCATATATCCAAAGCCATGATCTATCTCAATCGTATTACCGTATCCGGTTTCCCATCCCACTTTCACGACAGTTCCATCTCCGGTAGCATATACATCTGTCCCCGGATGAGCCGAAAAGTCCATACCGGAATGAAACTTCGTCGTTCCATAAATCGGATCGATACGCGTTCCGTAACCGGAAGCGGTCTGACGAAGGTCTTTATTGGAAATAGGCTGAATGGCCGGAATACATTTCAACATCTCGTCATGGTTCTTGCACATATCCACCACATCATCAAAAGATTTGGATTGAATATACAGTCGTTTGGACAATACATCCAACTTTTGAGTGGTATTTACAACAAGCTTGGCATTGGCCAAGTCCATAAGTTCTTCATAACGGTTCGTACCTCCGTATCCTGCCTGACGAATAGCCGGAGAAACCGGGTCAGCTTGCAGAATCACGCGGTACAAGTTATCATCACGCTGCTGAATATCCTGAAGTACCCCCATGGCGTCATCCAAACGGCGGGAAAGTACATTATATTGCGCCTGTAAACGACTGTTTTCTATTCGCAATTCCTTTTCTGACGGTGAACCGAAGATAAAGAGCAACACGATGAAACAGCCTGCTCCCAGCCCCATACCGTAAAAGAGTCTGCGCAAGATACTGAGCGCACGCTGCCGTACAGTAGGATAAATTCGGTCATAAGTCTGGGTCTGTGGATTATAGATATAGTATACTTTGCGCATCTTTTTGGAAATATTTCGCTTGTTAATACGGCAAAAGTAATAAAAACAAGCTATCTTTGCACAGTTTTTTGAGAATATTAACCTCAACGATAGATATATAGAAGATATGTTGACTGCAAAAGAAATCAGAGATTCATTCAAGAATTTCTTTGAGTCGAAAGGACACCACATCGTTCCGTCGGCTCCCATGGTGATAAAAGACGACCCTACCCTGATGTTTACCAACGCGGGTATGAACCAGTTTAAAGATATTATTTTGGGTAACCACCCGGCGAAATACCAAAGAGTCGCGGACTCTCAGAAATGTCTGCGCGTAAGCGGAAAGCACAATGACCTGGAAGAAGTCGGACACGATACGTACCACCACACCATGTTTGAAATGCTCGGCAACTGGTCCTTCGGTGATTACTTCAAAAAAGAAGCAATCAACTGGGCATGGGAATACCTGGTAGAAGTACTGAAACTGAATCCGGAACATCTCTATGCCACTGTATTTGAAGGAAGCCCCGAAGAAGGACTGAGCCGTGACGACGAAGCCGCTTCTTACTGGGAGCAATTCCTACCGAAAGATCATATCATCAATGGCAACAAACACGATAACTTCTGGGAAATGGGTGATACAGGACCTTGCGGACCCTGTTCCGAAATTCATATCGACCTCCGTCCTGCTGAAGAACGTGCAAAAATCTCCGGTCGTGATCTAGTCAACCACGATCACCCGCAGGTAATTGAAATCTGGAACCTTGTATTTATGCAATATAACCGCAAAGCAGACAGTAGCCTCGAACCGCTTCCGGCAAAAGTAATTGACACCGGTATGGGATTTGAGCGTCTCTGTATGGCACTGCAAGGCAAAACGTCCAACTATGATACGGACGTATTCCAACCGATGCTGAAAGCGATTGCTGTCATGTCAGGCACAGAATACGGAAAAGACAAACAGCAGGACATCGCTATGCGCGTGATTGCCGACCATATCCGCACCATCGCTTTCTCTATCACAGACGGTCAATTGCCCTCTAACGCAAAAGCGGGTTATGTAATTCGCCGTATCCTCCGCCGTGCTGTTCGTTACGGATATACTTTCCTCGGACAAAAACAAGCATTCATGTACAAGTTGCTTCCGGTATTGATTGATAACATGGGAGACGCTTATCCTGAATTGATAGCACAGAAAACCCTGATCGAGAAAGTTATCAAAGAAGAAGAAGAAGCATTCCTCCGCACACTGGAAACCGGAATCCGTCTGTTGGACAAGACAATGGAAGATACCAAGGCTGCCGGAAAAACAGAGATCAGCGGCAAAGATGCCTTCACCTTATATGATACATTCGGTTTCCCGCTCGACCTGACAGAGCTGATTCTCCGCGAAAACGGAATGACTGTAAACCTCGAAGAATTCAACGCGGAAATGCAACAGCAGAAACAGCGTGCACGTAACGCTGCCGCTATCGAGACAGGCGACTGGATTACACTGAAAGAAGGAACAACGGAATTTGTAGGTTACGATTATACCGAATATGAAGCCTCTATCCTCCGTTATCGCCAGATCAAACAAAAGAACCAGACTTTGTATCAAATCGTATTGGACTACACTCCGTTCTATGCAGAAAGTGGTGGCCAGGTAGGTGACACGGGTGTATTGGTCAGCGAATTTGAAACGATTGAAGTAATCGACACCAAGAAAGAAAACAATCTTCCGATACATATTACCAAAAAGTTACCGGAACACCCGGAAGCTCCGTTCATGGCTTGTGTAAATACCGACAAACGCGCTGCCTGTGCAGCCAACCACTCGGCCACTCACTTGCTGGACGCTGTTCTCCGCGAAGTATTGGGCGAACACATCGAACAAAAGGGTTCATTGGTCACTCCGGACTCACTGCGTTTCGACTTCTCTCACTTCCAGAAGGTGACAGACGAAGAAATCCGCCAGGTGGAACACATCGTTAATGCAAGAATCCGTGCCAATATTCCTTTGAAGGAATATCGTAACATTCCTATCGAAGAAGCAAAAGAGCTGGGTGCTATCGCTCTTTTCGGCGAAAAATACGGTGACAGAGTACGTGTGATTCAATTCGGTTCTTCTATTGAGTTTTGTGGAGGTACACACGTAGCCGCAACAGGAAACATCGGCATGGTGAAGATTGTCTCAGAAAGTTCCGTTGCTGCCGGTGTCCGTCGTATCGAAGCTTACACAGGTGCACGTGTAGAAGAAATGTTGGATACTATCCAGGATACGCTCAGCGATCTGAAGGCACTCTTCAACAACACTCCTGACTTGGGAATTGCTATCCGCAAATATCTTGAAGAGAATGCCGGTTTGAAGAAACAAGTGGAAGATTTCATGAAAGAAAAAGAAGCGGCCTTGAAAGAAAGACTGTTGAAGAATATACAGGAAATTCATGGCATCAAAGTAATCAAGTTCTGTGCTCCTCTACCCGCAGAAGTGGTGAAGAATATTGCTTTCCAGCTTCGTGGCGAAATTACAGAAAACTTATTCTTCGTAGCCGGAAGTACGGATGCAGGCAAACCGATGTTGACAGTTATGATTAGCGATAACCTCGTAGCCGGTGGTCTGAAAGCAGGTAATCTGGTGAAAGAAGCTGCCAAACTAATTCAAGGTGGCGGCGGCGGCCAGCCTCACTTTGCAACAGCCGGAGGCAAAAACGCTGACGGGTTACCGGCAGCAGTTGAAAAAGTACTCGAACTTGCAGGAATCTAAGAGTAAGTAAATAAATAAAATAAATAGAGTGTGTCTTAAGGTAGGAATTACTGTGAGACACACTCTATTTTTTATATCCAAATCCGGACGCAGAGAAGGTTTGAACCAAGATACCAAGGGCTCGGTCTCCGACACCAGTGAGGGACATCTCCGATATCGGGAAGCACAAACACAATTATAAAGTCTATCTTCCTCACTTTAAAAATATTGCGTATATAATATAGGGTTGTCACAGTTTTTTTCTACCTTTGCACGCAGATTAATTATTTTTCTTATCCTTCAAATAAATAAAATAAATAATCACTAATACCCAAAGAATGATGAGAACACCCACTTGTCTATGCCTGCTGTTAATCTGCATGCTGATTTCTTGTACCCCTACACAAGAGAAACATGAAATAGATTACACATCTTATGTAAATCCATTTATAGGAACAGACTTCACCGGAAACACTTATCCGGGCGCACAAGCGCCATTTGGAATGGTACAACTTAGTCCGGATAACGGACTCCCCGGCTGGGACCGCATCTCCGGATATTTTTACCCGGACAGTACGATTGCCGGATTCAGCCACACGCACCTCTCCGGTACCGGAGCTGGAGATCTGTATGATATCTCTTTTATGCCTGTCACGCTGCCTTACAAAGAAGCAGAAGCTCCACTGGGCATTCACTCCAAGTTCTCCCACGATGACGAAAGCGCCTATGCAGGCTATTATCAGGTACGCCTGACCGATTATAATATCAACGTCGAATTGACGGCAACCGAACGCTGCGGTATCCAACGGTATACCTTTCCCGAAGCTCAATCCGCTATCTTCCTGAACTTGAAGAAAGCGATGAATTGGGACTTTACCAACGACTCTCACATTGAGGTGATAGACTCCGTCACCATCCAAGGTTACCGTTTCTCTGACGGCTGGGCACGAGATCAGCACATCTACTTCCGTACCCGCTTCTCCAAGCCTTTCGAGAAAATAGAACTGGATACAATGGCTATTGTCAAAGAGAACAAACGTATCGGCACAGCTACTATCGCACGCTTCGACTTCAACACTCAAGAAGGCGAGCAGATACTTGTCAGCACAGCCATTTCCGGTGTCAGCATGGAAGGAGCTGCCAAGAACCTGCAAGCTGAAGTCCCCGAAAACAACTTCGACAAATATCTGGCTGCAACCAAAGCTAACTGGAACCGCCAACTCGGAAAGATTGAAGTAAAAAGTGACAACGAAGATGATAAAGTGAACTTCTACACAGCTATCTATCATTCAATGATCGCCCCGACAATTTATAGTGATGTGGACGGAGCTTATTACGGTCCCGACAAGAAAGTACACCAAGCCGACGGTTGGGTAAATTACAGCACTTTCTCCTTATGGGACACGTACCGTGCCGCTCACCCGCTTTTTACCTACACCGAACCGGAGCGTGTCAACGATATGGTGAAATCCTTCATCGCTTTCTACGAACAGAACGGACGTCTGCCGGTATGGAACTTCTACGGCAGCGAAACGGACATGATGATCGGTTACCACGCTGTTCCGGTGATTGCAGACGCTTATCTGAAAGGAATCGGAGACTTTGATGCGGAAAAGGCACTGGCTGCCTGCATAGCAACTGCCAACCTGGACAATTACCGGGGCATCGGGCTCTACAAAAAATTAGGATATATACCTTATAACGTGACGGATAGCTATAACGCAGAAAACTGGTCGTTATCCAAAACACTGGAATATGCTTTCGATGACTACTGCATCGCCGAAATGGCACAGAAAATGGGCAAGAAAGATATTGCAGACGAATTCTATAAACGTTCGCAAAACTACAAGAATGTCTATAACCCGGCCACTTCATTCATGCAACCGCGTGATGACAAAGGCGTCTTTATCAAAGATTTCAAAGCAGACGACTATACTCCGCATATTTGCGAAAGCAACGGATGGCAATATTTCTGGTCTGTACAGCATGATGTTGACGGACTGGTCAATCTCGTAGGAGGCAAAAACCGGTTTGCGGAAAAGCTGGATAGTATGTTTACCTATCATCCGTCCGAAGATGACGAGCTCCCACTTTTCAGCACAGGAATGATCGGTCAATACGCGCACGGCAACGAACCGAGCCACCACGTTATCTACCTGTTCAATTCGATAGGATTCAATGACCGGACTCAATATTACGTGGCAAAAGTAATGAATGAGCTCTACAAGAACGAACCGGCCGGCCTTTGCGGCAACGAAGACTGCGGACAGATGTCGGCATGGTACGTATTCAGTGCTATGGGATTCTATCCTGTAAATCCGGTCAGCGGAAGATATGAAATAGGCACTCCCCTATTTCCGGAAATCAAGCTGCATCTCGCCAATGGCAAGACTTTTACAGTACTCGCTCCGAACGTAAACAAAGAAAATATCTATATCCAGTCAATCAAAGTGGACGGCCAACCTTACGATAAGACTTATCTCACCCATGAACAGATCATGAGCGGAGCTACTGTGGAATTCGAAATGAGTAACACCCCTAAAGCAATAGGCGTCATATTCGAAGAAAAGAATCCATAAATAAAACCAAACTTAACTGACCGAGAGCATGAACGAAAACTTCGATATTACTTATAAAGCACTGTTCCGCAGATACTATCCCAACCTGATTTTCTACGCCACCCGTCTGGTAGGTGAGGAAGAAGCGGAGGACGTAGTGCAGGATGTATTTGTAGAATTATGGAAGCGGAAAGACACCATAGAGATAGGAGATCAGATCCAAGCCTTTCTCTATCGTGCCGTTTACACCCGTGCTCTCAACGTCCTGAAACATCGCAATGTGGAAGACGGCTACTGCGCCGCCATGGAAGAAATCAACCAAAGGCGTGCCGAATTCTATCAACCGGACAACAACGAAGTGATCCGGAGGATTGAAGACCGGGAACTACGGAAAGAAATCTACAATGCAATCAACGAACTTCCGGACAAGTGCAAAGAAGTTTTCAAACTCAGCTATCTGCATGATATGAAAAACAAAGAGATAGCCGATGTCCTCGGGGTTTCACTACGCACGGTAGAAGCACATATGTACAAGGCACTGAAGTACTTACGCAGTCGTCTAGATCCTCTTTGGATCATTATAGTCTTATTTTTGTGCAAGTAAGCTAAGTGTTTTTAGGTTCTGAATTGTATTATTTATATGAAGGAAAAGAAAATGAGAAATCTAAGTGAAGACATAATGAATAAATATTTGACTGGGCAATGCTCGGAAGAAGAAATCATCGAAGTAAATGCTTGGATGAAAGAATCGGAAGAAAATGCCCGTCAACTCTTTCGCATGGAAGAAATTTATCATTTGGGTAAATTCGACCGATATGCCGACGAACAACGGATAGCTCATGCTGAAAAGCTGTTATACAAAAAGTTGGATGAAGCAAAAGGGAAACAGGCCAAACTGCTGCGTATGCATCGTTGGATGAGATATGCTGCCGTTATTGCCGTCATTCTTCTTATGGGAGGCGGAACCGGGTACTGGTTCTATCATAACGGGGCAGACCAGCAATTAATGGTCGCCGTTGCCAACGAAGGTATCGTAAAGGAAGTGGTTCTACCGGACGGTACCAGAGTCTGGCTGAACAACCTTGCGACCTTAAAGTATCCACGCGAGTTTTCTGAAAAAGAACGTAATGTCTATCTGGAAGGAGAAGCCTATTTTGAGGTAACAAAGAACCGTCATAAACCATTTACCGTACAAAGCGACGCTATGCGTGTACGTGTATTGGGAACCACATTCAACTTTAAATCCGATAAGAATTGCCGGGTAGCGGAAGCAACACTGATTGAAGGTGAAATTGAAGTGAAAGGCAATAAGGATTTGTTGCGGATGCTGATTCAAAAGGAACGCATGGTAGAATTAGCCTTTGAGGGACACCGATATTATGATGCCCGTCGCTGGATGATTGCTCAACAAGAGTTTCCCGGACCGGAATATTCTCTTAATTTATTGGCCACTTCATACGAAGATTCTTGGTCGCGGACATCAAATGTTTGGAAAGGTGGTCCCCGGGTATTTGAGCCTAAGCATTATTTCTTCCCTATCAATCAAGAACAATTGAGTGAAATGAAGAATATTACTCAAAATTACGGATGGTAAATATATGTAATGGATATAAATATGAAAAAACATAAGACAATACAATTCATAGCTGCTGCACTTTTTATTGCATCGGCATGTACTGATGATCGTGATAATCTCATGGTTAATGATCAAATCGGACTATTGCATTCTACCTATACAGAAACGGAGGTATTCCGTGGTATGGATACCCCCTATCAATTATTTGTTATCAAAAGTGGGAAAGGAAAGCAGGAGGCGGAAGTTTCCATTTCTGTTGACGAGACTGTACTTCAGAGTTATAATACGGATAACGGAACATCGATCCAATTATTGCCTTCCGATTGTTATACCATTCTTCAGCCTGCTCTGCGTCTCAGCGATTCCGACTATCGGAAAGCTTTTGATATTAAATGGAATGCCGACCGTCTATCCGATCTTCTTTCTACGGGAAAGGAATATGGCTTGCCCATACAAATGAGTGTGGTGCAAAATTTTATCTCAGCAGATGATGAGAGACTAAAAACCATTATTGTACCTACTATTAAGGAACCTTATTTGCAAATGGATGTTCCTGGTATGAGTCCGGTTACTGATTTTATGCCGACTTTCGGCGATTTGAATGAAAGAGAACTATTCGTAAAGATAAGAACTAATTATTCTAATGCCGAAGATGTTTCATTTCAGATTGAAGTCGATCCTCAGTTAGTCACTGATTATAATACCGCTCATGGCACAGCCTATAAAATGTTGCCGGAGAGTTCCTTTACTGTAGATAATAAAGGAGTTATCTTAACAGGCATGAAGGAGACATTCATTAAAATTAAATACCACAAGAAAGGGTTAATACCGGAAGAGGGTACTTATTTATTTGGTGACTATATACTTCCACTACGCATTACTTCCGTTTCAAAATATGGTATAAGTCCTGATGCTGCGTCCAAACTGTACACAGTTAAATTCCAACCGGACCCAATAGACAAGAAAGGATGGAGTGTTATAGATTTCAACAACTGTTGTACCCAAGACGGCGGATGGTATCTGAATATGGGATGGGGAGTGGAATCATTGATAGACAATAATCCTGGCACACAATGGCTATGCCGATGGG
>OHLQ01000687.1_pt1 | contig 14222 bp, 10 predicted proteins | sample 1569081 | NCBI WGS metagenome assembly OHLQ01 (sample SAMEA3879585, study PRJEB24766) | human gut metagenome | biome: human-associated habitat; feature: feces | place: USA | collected 1985/1987 | reverse complement strand
CGCAGTTGTTGTAGTTTTCCTTCAGCCAGGGAATGATGATGGAGGTATCCAGACCACCGGAGTAGGCCAGAACGACTTTTTTGATGTTTTCCTTTTTCATAATAAACGCGCTCCTTTTAATAAAAATACACTTTTGTACCCTGATGCGCACTTTCCCTTCGCATCCTCTGTCTTTGATTCGTGGTTGATGCTTTTATTATACACAGCGCGGCTTTTCCGTCAATGCTGAAAACTGCCAAACATGCCGCGCGTTTGCGGCAGGATTTGTTACACTTTGTATGTTTATGCAGCATTATCTGTTTATATTCGAATTTTATGCAGTTAAAATGTATATATGAAATGCAAAAAAGCGCCCCGAAGGACGCTTTCTTTATGCTTGGTATCTTCCCAGGATCTCCTCCACCTGTTCCTGTGTCAGCGGGTGGGTGGGCTCCGGCTTTTCATTGCCCCTGCGCAGGGGCAGCCACCAGGTGGACAAGCCCAGCCAGCCGAACTTATAGGCGGTGTGGGGCTCACGGCCCACACAGGTGAAGCCCAGGCGGGCATGGATACGCTCACTGGCGGGGTTGGGGTCTGCCACAAGGGCGTAGACGTTCCAGTAACCCATCCCGTCCAGAATATCCAGCAGGGCACGGTAGAGGGTATCCCCCACACCAAAGCCCCGGGCATCGGGGGCACAGTAGATGGTGCTCTCCACAGCCCAGTCGTAGGCCTCCCGGGGGTGGTAGCGGTGGGCGCAGGCGTAGCCCAGCAGTTTACCGTCCCCATCCCGGGCCAGCAGCAGAGGGATCAGCGCACGGGTGCTGTCCACCCAGTCCTCATACTCCGGCAGGGAAGAGGGCGTTACCTGAAAGGTTGCCGTGTGGTGCAGGACATACCAGTTGTAGATGTCCAGGATCTCCGCCGCATCGGCCCGGGTGGCCAGCGAGAGCCGGGGCAGGTTCTTCTCAGCCCATTCGGCGCATAGGGCTTCCTTCTGCGCCTTGGTCAGCTTTTTCAGGGCTGCTTCCCGGCGCAGGGCGGCGGATTTGTCTGTGCACCGTTCCAGATACGCGAACCGCTGTGCCCCCAGCGCACGGGTGCACTTGGCTCCCTTCCCGCTCTTGTGGGCGTGCAGGCGGCTGGCCGGGTCATTTGTCCAGCCCGTGTAGAGCTGGCCGCCTGCGCAGCGCACCATATAGACATAGGCCCGCTCCGTCTTCTCCGCTTCCCCGCTCATATCACAGTCTCCCGTTGTTTTTCAGCACCTGACGGCAGGCGGCCAGCGCCGTCTCCTTGTCCTTTGCGGTGATGAGGAACCGGCTGGCGTGGCAGAAACTGATGCCCTCGATGCCGCTCTTCTGCTCAATGACCTCCTGCGGCTGGCCCGCCCAGCTCTGGGGGAAGGGCAGCTTCGGCTTTTTGGTCTTGTGGTCGGTCACGCACTGGGCACTCCACCCGCCGCGCTGGCTGGGGTAGATGACGAAGAGGGCATCGGTCTTGTACAGGCCATTCTTCCAGGGCAGGTAGCAGGGCAGGATCACGATGCCGTCCCGTGAGTTCTTATAGGCCTGCTGGACCTTTTCGTCGGCACGGTTCACAGCATTCGCGCTCTCGATCTGGTTTTCCAGGATCTGCTTTGCCACAGCCACCGCCTTGAAGAAGCAGGTGTCCTGATCCTCCTTGGAATCCCACACCGGGTTGAAGAAGCCGATGGCATCGCACAGGCTGTTCTGTTCGCCGGTGTTATCGTTCAGATCAAGGGGCTGGATAAAGTTTTCATCGATGAGCCGGGCCTGACGCTCCCCCACCAGCCCCGGGCCCAGCACCCGCCACAGCAGGCCGAAGGCCGCATAGGGGATGCCGTTGGCGCGGTACTCGCGGGGCTCCTGATGGTGATCGAACATGCCAAAGCCGATATCATACACGATGCCGTCGAAATCGTCCGGTACCACAAAGCCGCGGGTGATCCTGATGTCCGGCCGGATGATCTGCAGCAGCGCCGTTGCAAATACGTCGTCCGCATGGAACTTGCCGGCATGGGTGAAGCCATTTGCAGGAATTTTCATAACAGCAATACCTCGTTCTCTTTCTTTGGGAACAGTATATCACATTCTGAAGCAGGGGACAAATTTTTGTGCACAACAAAGACCCGCCGGGCAGCATACGCCACACAGCGGGTCTGAAAGGAGGAAGTGCCGTTTCAGGGCACCTTATGAGAAGCGTGTGTTACAGGACGATGGGTTTCTCCGGGTCGATCTCCAGGTTTTCGCCGTTGGATTCGATCACGCGGCGGTACCACTCGTAGCTCTTTTTCTTGTAACGTTCCAGCGTACCGGAGCCGTCGCTGTTCAGGTCCACATAGATCATACCGTAGCGCTTTTTGATCTCCGCCGCGGAGCAGGAGATCAGGTCAATGCAGCCCCAGCTGGTATAGCCCATCACGTCCACGCCGTCGTGCAGCGCTTCGCTGACCTGCACCAGGTGGTCGTTCATGTAGCGGATGCGGTAATCATCCTCCACCGTAAAGCTACCGTGGCCGTCCGGCACCAGGGTGTCGTTGGCACCCAGGCCGTTTTCGGCAATAAACAGGGGCTTGTGGTAGCGGCTGTACAGCCGGTTCAGGGTGTAGCGCAGGCCCTTAGGGTCGATCTGCCAGCCCCACTCGCTGACCTTGGAATACGGATTGCGCTTGAGGGTGGGGACCATGTTGCTGCCGGTGGGCTCGCCCAGCGAGTGGTCGGCGGCGGCGCAGTTGCTGGAATAGTAGCTGAACGAAACAAAGTCCACAGTGTGGGTCAGGGCTTCGCGGTCCTCATCGCTGATCTCCAGTTGCACGCCCTTTTCCTCAAACACGCGCTTGGCGTAGTAGGGATAGGCACCCAGGGCCTGCACGTCCGAGAACAGGTACACCTCGTTGTCCAGCTCCATCACCTCGATGATGTCATCGGGGTTCGGGGTGAGCGGGTAGATGGTAACGGCCAGGATCATGCTGCCCACCTTGTACTCCGGGTCGATGCTGTGGGCCAGCTGCACAGCCTTGGCGCTGGCCACCAGCTCGTAGTGGATGGCCTGATACAGCTGCTGGTTGCTCAACTGGGCCTTGGGGGTCAGGATGGCACCGCTGACAAAGGGCTGGTGCAAAATGGAGTTGATCTCGTTGAACGTGATCCAGTACTTCACCTTGCCCTTGTACCGCTCAAACAGGACCTGGCAGTATTTCAGATACAGGTCGATCATGATGCGGTTGCTCCAGCCGTTGTACTTGCGGGCCAGGGCCAGGGGCGTTTCGTAGTGGGAAATGGTGATGAGCGGCTCAATGCCGTACTTGTGGCACTCGTCAATGACATCATCGTAGAACTTCAGGCCCGCCTCGTTGGGCTGTGCTTCCTCGCCGGTGGGGAAAATGCGGCTCCACGCAATGGAAAAGCGGTAGACCTTGAACCCCATGCCCGCAAAGAGCTTGATGTCCTCTTTGTAGCGGTGGTAGTAATCAATGCCTTTCAGCTTGAGGTTGTCGGGGGTCGGCTCCTCGGTGATGACCTTGAAGCCCTTGGGCAGCACATCCTGGATGGACAGGCCCTTGCCATCTTCCAGATAGGCACCCTCGCACTGATTTGCGGCCGTTGCGCCGCCCCAGAGGAAATTTCTCGGGAAATACATACAGGTTCCTCCCTAATGTTGCAGCGTCCGGGGATCAGTTCTTTTTCTCGTCACGGAACAGGACGAACGAGACGATAAAGGCCACCACAAAGGCAATGGCTGCACCGGCGCAGGCATAGTAGAAGTTGGACATGGGGGCATCCAGGCCAATGTAGCTGGGCAGGGTCAGCAGACCGGGAGAGCCGCCGGAGTAGTTCTTGGTGTTCATCAGGCCCATAAAGAAGCCGCCCACGCCGCCGCCAGCCATGGCTGCGATCATGTTGGTGCGGATCTTCATGGTAACGCCGAACAGGACCGGCTCAGTGATGCCGCAGACGGCGGTGATACCGGTGGCGGAGGTCAGCTGCTTGAGTTCGGGGTCCTTGGTCTTGATGGAAACGGCCAGAGCAGCAGCGCCCTGTGCCACGTTGGAGGCCAACTGGCCCGGATAGATGATGGTGTCAAAGCCGATGGTCATACGGTTGTTGATGCCAATGGGGGTCAGGGCGTGGTGGGTACCTGTCATGACCAGGAACGGCAGGAACACGCCGACGATGGTGGGCACCAGCCAGGGTGCCAGGGTGCTCAGGCCATTGATCACAGCGGCCAGGGCGTTGGAGACCACATAGCCCACCGGGCCCAGCACACACAGGGTGGCAATGCCGCAGATGAACATGGTCAGCAGCGGAGCGGTAAAGAAGCGGATGGCTTTGGGGGAGATGCGGGTAGCCCAGGGCTCCACCTTGGACATCAGCAGCACGCCCAGGATGATGGGGATCACGGACGAAGAATAGGAGGCGTTATAGATGGGCAGCATGAAGATGGTGATGGCCTCGCCGCTTTCCTTGGAGGCAGCCACCAGGTTCACAAAGCTGGGGTGGATCAGGATGCCACCCAGCATCATGGCCAGGTAGGGGTTGCAGCCCAGCTTTTTCGCCGCCGAGTTAGCCAGCAGGATGGGCAGGAAATAGAACGTGGCATCGCCCATGAAGTTGATGACCTGGTAGGTGCTGGACGTATTGCTGACCAGCTTGAACGCCACCAGGATGGCCAGCACGGCCTTGATCATGCCGGCTGCGGTCAGCGGGGGCAGGATGGGGGTAAAGATGCCGGTCAGGGTGTCGATGACACGGTCGTACCACTTGCCCTTGGGGGCGGGGGCTGCGGCGGCAGGGGCGGTGCCCAGCATCCCGCTGAGCTTCTCGTACACCTGCGTGACCTCGGCACCAATAATCACCTGATACTGGCCGTTTGCCTGGGCAACGCCCACAACACCGGCCAGGCCCTTGATGGCATCGGTATCGGCTTTTGATTCATCTTTCAGGTTAAAGCGCAGACGGGTGACACAATGGGTGGCGTTGCTCACGTTTTCGGCACCGCCCACCAGGCTGAGGATCTGTTTTGCCAATGCGCCGTAATCTTCTTTTTTTGCCATTTGCAATTCCTCCATGATGGTTTGATCCGGGGTGATCCGGAGCCTGCTGCGCAGAAGCTCTGCGTCAGCCACACCGGGCAGCCCGCGGATCGCGTTGAGGTCGATCACACTGCGGTCCTTTACGGTAACGGACAGACAGCCGCTGCGGAAATCACACAGGCCTATGTTTTCTTTTCCGCCGGCCGGAGCAGCCAGCTGCTCCAGGAACTGTTTACGATCCATGGCAGAGGACCTCCCTCTCGGTCAATATCTTCTGAACCGCCCAACGCGCGCCATTGGGTGGATTCATGCAAAAAGGTGGGCAGGGAAGCGGGCCGGTTCAGGCCTCGTTCTTCTCCTGCAGGCGGGTGATGTGCAGCATGAGGTACACGATCTCCTCATCGTTGCACTGCCAGTTCCAGGCGGCCCGGAAATAGTCCGCGATGGCGCGGGCACATTGATACGCCTGCGGATAGTCCCGCCGCATCTGGGCCAGCATCCCGCTGATCCGCTCCTCCACCTGCCTGCCGGAGGCAAGCCGCTGGATGAGGTAGCGCAGATGCATGGAAAACCGGGAATACGAAAAGCTCTCTTTGTTGAGCGTAATAGCAAGCTGTTTCTCCACGATGCCGTCCACGTCCGAAAGGGCCTTGAGCGTCATCATCATGGAGTGCATATCGCCCGCTTCCGCCTCGGCGTTGATGAGGTGGAGGGCAATGTTCACCACCTCGCTGTCTGGCAGCTTCAGCCCTGCTTCCCGCGCCAGCAGCTCCCGTGCCTGTTTGGCCAGCTCTGTCTCCTTGGGGTACAGGTGGCGCACATCGTAAGCCAGCGGGGTCGAGATCTCGATGCCCTTGCGCAGCCGCTCCGCCGCAAAGTTCAGGTGGTCGGCCAGGGTAAAGGGCAGGTTTGAGTTCAGCGCACAGTCCAGCTCGATCTCAGCCCGCTCCGTGATCTCGGCGCAGGCCAGCACCAGCGGGCGGGGCAGATCGGCCGCCATGCCAAAATATTTGGGGTTCACGTCGTAAAACGTTCGCTCGATGCGGGAAAGATCCGTCAGCTCGTAAGGCATTTTTGGGAACCCGACCCCCCGGCCCAGCACCACCAGCTCCTTGCCGTTTCCGTCCAGTGCCAGGGCGGCATTGTTGTTGATCTGTCGGATGATTTTCATACCGTTCTACTCCCTGCATCGAATTTTCGGACAAAAAGAAAAGCCCCGAATGCAGCAGCTCACACTACTCCCCTTGTTTTAGAAAGGGAATTCGATGCAAGTAGCGCCTCCGAGGAGTAACGTCTTGTTTTTACGAATTTATAATACCAAAGGTTCTTTGCTGTGTCTATTCGCACGATACCCAAAAAAGCGTATTATTTTTTGTGCACCGTGAAAAAAGTGTAGCAAAAAGCCGCCGGGCAGAAAAATGCCCGACAGCCATTGGTTCAAGCTAAATTCTATGCACTTACTTTTTCCGGCTGCGCGTCTTGGTCACAGCCGTGGTGGGCTTCACGGCGGGGGAGAGGTTCGGCTTTTCGGTGAGGGCGGTGGTGGTGGGCTCGCCCAGTGCCAGCACCTCGGCCAGCTCCTTCTGCACCTTGGCGTTGACAGGGTCGTTCACGGCCAGCACATCGGAGTAGAACTGCTCCATCTCTTCGCGGGTGGAGAAGGTTGCAACGTACATCTGGTTGCCCATCGCACCGGACAGAGCCTCGGGGATGCGGTCCACCATCCGCATATTCTTCTGGTACTTCTGCATGATCTGCTCATGGCTGTACACAAAGTTCTTGCCATCGCGGCGGCCTGCAAAGGGGCAGTAGTAGTGCTCGCCCACCGGCATATCCGTGCCGCCGAAGGCGATCATATCTGCCCAGATCTTGTACACGTTGGTGGATCGGGCAAAGTTGATCATATCCGGGGTAAAGCCGCCGCAGGGGCGCATATTGACCTCCAGCGCCACGAGCTGACCCTTTTTGCCCATGCTGGCCTGATCCTCGGTCATGCGGAAGAACTCAAAGTGGACGAACCGGCTCTTCACGCCAAAGCTCCTGACGGCGGCACGTCCGGCGGCGCGGGTATCCTCGGGCAGGTCCTTGATGATATAGTAGATGGAGTTATCGTTGTCGTTGACGATGTCCATGATGGACACCGGGCTGACGTTGCCCGCCTCAAAGATGGGGTTGCCGCTGCCGTCAATGATGGCATCGTAGCTGTTGACCTCGGCGTGGACGAACTCCTCCATGATGTAGGAGAGGTCAGGGTGATAGGTGCTCTTGTAGAGCAGGAAGCGCTTCAGCTCCTCATCGCTGGACAGCTTATGGGTATCGGAGGCACCCACACCGTTGTCCGGCTTGACCACCACCGGGTAGCCCACCTGCGCCACGAAGGCCTTGCAGCCTGCAAGGTCATCCACCATGTGGTAGCGGGCGGTGGCGATCCCGGCCTTCTGATAGTATTCCTTCATCTTGCTCTTGTACTTGATGCGGGGCATATCAGAGGTCTGGAAGCCGCTGGTGATGTGGAAATCGGTGCGCAGGGCGGCATCCCGTTCCAGCCAGTATTCATTGTTGGACTCCAGCCAGTCGATGCGGCCATACTTGAAGGTGAAAAAGGCCACGGCGCGGTACACCTCGTCGTAGTTTTCCAGACTGTTCACCTTGTAGTATTCGTTCAGGCTTGCCTTCAGTTCGGGCTTCAGCTCCTCGTAGGGCTGGTCGCCGATGCCCAGCACGTTCAGGCCGTTGTTCTTCAGCTCCCGGCAGAACTGCCAGTAGTTCGTGGGGAAGTTGGGGGAGATAAAAATAAAGTTCTGCATAGTATTTGTTGATTCCTCTTTCCGTTACCTCTATGATTGCAATGCCCCTGCGGGGCGGGACAGACTTTAATATTGGGAAACAACGGCGCGTCCATGGACGCGCCGTTGTGCCATTTTCACGGGATGGGTCACTGCTGGCCCAGAATGTAGGGCATATAGTAGGCCACCTGCTTATACCACCAGTTCCAGTCGTGGTTGACATCGTGACCCCACAGGTCTACCCAGATGGGGATATGCTTTGCCTCAAAGATGCGCTTGAGCAGCCATGTGGTGTCCGGCTGTTCCCAGTCGCCCTGACCGCAGCAGATGACAGCCTTCTGGCTGCGGAACAGCTGCATATAGGGGTGATCTTCCGGGAAGTTCTTCATGTAGTCCACGGGGGAGTTCATGTACACCAGCTCGTCCATATAGTCGCCAAAGCCGTAGTGAGCAGTGTAGATGCCGCTGAGTGCCAGACAGCCGCAGAAGATATCCGGGCGGCGCAGATACAGGTTTACCGCATGGGTGGCGCCCAGACTGCAACCAAAGGCGATGATGCCGGGCAGGTCGCTCCAGCCGTTGCGCTGCTGCGCCAGATGCTGAAGCATCGGGGCGACCTCGCGGGTGATGTAGTGCAGCCACTGTTCATAGCGGCGGATGCGCCAATAGGGGTTGCCCTGTGCGTCCGACCAGGTTTCCTGATCCATGGTGTCGATGGAAAGCACCATGATCTGCCCGGACTCGATCCACGGGGCAAGGGTGTCGGTCATGTGGAAGTTTTCAAAATCGAAAAAACGGCCGTCCTGACAGGGAATATACAGCATCGGGCGGCCGGCATGGCCGTAAAGTTTGCACTCCATATCCCGTCCCAGTTCCGGGCTGTACTCCTTGAAATACTGCATCTCCATGGTGTTTCCTCCTTTGATGTTGTCGTGCTATGGTGTCGGCAGACAAAGGCTTCCCCCGGTCGGGGGAAGCTGTCACCGCAGGTGACTGATGAGGGCGCGGGCAAGCAGCAGCTAGCGGGAAATTACCCCTCATCCGGCGCTGCGCGCCACCTTCCCCCCAAGGGGTGAAGGCTTTTGTGCCCTTTTACAGCTGGCAATTACACTTTTCTTTTACTCATCCACCTCATACAGCAGGGTGTGGAACACGAAAGGCAGCTGTTTTTCCCAGCTGGCTTCGCTGTGGGTGCCGCCGGGCACGATGCGGCTGGTCAGGTGGATGCCCCGGGTCATCAGCTTGCCGCTCAAGTTGGAAAATTCCCGCCGGATGCCCTCGTGGTTGCCCATCTCCCGGGAGCCGTAGTCCATGTACAGCACCGTGCCGGGGGAAAGCTTTGCGCGCCCCACAAGGCCGGAAAGCTTATCCGGTGCCACCCAGATGGAGGGGGAAAGTGCTGCGGCACGGCTGTAAGTGTCGTTATATTGCAGCAGGGCATACAGGCTCATCAGTCCGCCCATGCTGCTGCCGCCGATAAAGGTATTTGCCCTGTCCGGCAGGGTGCGGAAATTCTGGTCGATCAGGGGCTTGAACCGATGGATGAACCAGCTCATGGTGGCCTGTCCCTTGCCGTCAAAGTGACCGTAGGTAGGGTCATCGAAACGGTAGGGGGAATACTCCACCAGACGCTCGTTGTTTGCCCCGGCGTTGCACTCGATGGCCGCCACGATCAGCGGGGTGTCGGTATAGTCCAGATAATCCGCCACGCCCCAGCTTTTGCCGTAGGTGGCATCCTCGTTGAAAAACACGTTCTGCCCATCGAACATATACAGCACGGGGAACCGGCGCTCCGGCTGTGCTTCGTACATGGTGGGCAGGTAGACATACGCCCGGCGCTGCTCGGTGCCGTTGACCGCCGGGTAACTCATGCTCCATTTTTTGATCATGGTGCTTCTTTCCTCTCAAATCTTCCTGCAAAGGGCACAGGCGGCAAGCCCACGCCCTTTATAGGTAGTGTAGCACCATGCGGCGGGAATTGCAATCTTTATGCGCAAAGGCGCGGCGGGACGATTTAGAATGCGCTCCGCTTCGCTCTGCGCATCATCAGCGGAAATATTATTTATAATTTCGCAATTCTGGAAAATCTGCGGATTTTCCAGAATTGCCTTTTCACGGGAGGGGTCGTGACGGTGAACGGCATTTACAGCGCCGCTTTCTGCGAAAGCGCGGCGCTGCGGGAATCCCCCCTCAGTCTTTGCTGCGCAAAGCCAGATTCCCCCTTTTGTCACCTGCGGTGACATCTTCCCCCGGCCGGGGGAAGTCGGCCCTCAAGGGGACGCCTTTGGGCTATGCCGGAAACCTTGCCGCCACCCCTGAAGCCGTCCCCTTGGGGAAGGTGGCTGCGAACGTAGTGAGCAGACGGAAGGGGTGTTTTTCGGGACTGCAAGTTTCCGGCTGAAGTGCAAAGTGTGCGGTTTCGCCAGAGGCTCTCCCTTTGGGAGAGCTGGCGCGTAAGCGCCTGAGAGGGCGAGCCAGCTAAAGCAGCAAACGGCATCTGCGGTGATGCAAAAGGGACTGCTGCCCCAAATGGTATGCAGCAGTCCCTTAAAAAGCCGTAGGGTGACAGGCGGCTCAATATTTCTTTTCCACAGGCACGATCCAGCCCTTGGTATCGGGCAGCTTGCCCCACTGCATACCGGTCATGGTGTCGTACAGCTTCTGAGTGACAGGGCCGATCTTGCCGTCACCGATAAAGGCGTGCTCGCCCTTCCAGACCAGCTCCTTGACGGGGGAGACGACAGCAGCAGTACCGGTGCCGAACACCTCTTCCAGCTTGCCTTCACGGGCAGCAGCCATGATGTCGGCAATGGCGATCTTGCCCTCGACGACCTCGTAGCCCCAGTCCTTCAGCAGCTCGATGCAGCTGCGGCGGGTGACGCCGGGCAGCACGGTGCCCACGGTAGCGGCGGTGTAAACCTTGCCGTCGATCTTGAACATGATGTTCATGCTGCCGACTTCCTCAACGTACTTCTTCTCCACGCCGTCCAGCCACAGCACCTGTGCGTAGCCCTGCTCCTCGGCCAGCTCACCGGCCTTGATGGAAGCAGCGTAGTTGCCGCCGCACTTGGTGAAGCCGGTTAGGCCGGGGGCGGCACGGATGTATTCATCCTCAACGTAGATGCGGACGGGGTTGATGCCCTCGGCGTAGTAAGCGCCGGAGGGAGCACAGATGATGCAGAAGATATAGTGCTTGGAAGCGTGCACGCCCAGACCCACATCGTTTGCAAAAATGAAGGGACGGATGTACAGGGAAGCACCATCGGTATGGGGCACCCAGTCGCGCTCCACGTCCACCAGAGCCTCAACAGCCTGCACAAAATCCTCTTCCGGGATCTTGGGGATGCACAGACGGTCGGCAGAATCCTGGAAACGCTTTGCATTGCACTCAGGGCGGAACAGCTGAATGGTGTCATCCGCGGTGCGGTAAGCCTTCATGCCCTCAAAGATCTCCTGCGCATAGTGGAACACCACCGTGGCCGGGTCCAGCGGGAAGGGTGCGTAGGGGACGATGCGGGCATCGTGCCAGCCCTCGCCCTCGGTATAATCCATCACAAACATGTGGTCGGTAAATTTCTTGCCAAAGCCCAGCTTGGTCTCGTCCTGAGGCTTCTCCTTGGGAGAAGTGGTACGAGTGATCTTGATATCCAACATGATATATTTCCCTCTTTTCTGATCTCACACAGCAGATTTTGCGCGGCACGCGCCCGCACCTGAAATGCCGAATGTTGTTTTCTATTATAGTAGCATGAGGCGGATTTGCAAGGAAACGCAAAATCTTTCATGTTTGGGGGCTGTAAGTTGTCGCAAATTGTGATATTATTGCTTGTAAGCAGGCTTCTCCCACAGCGGCCCCTGCTGTTAAACCTCTCCGTCAAAACCTATCGGTTTTGCCACCTCCCCTAGTAGGGGAGGCCTTGGCAGTCCGGGCAGGTTTCCAGTTTTGCCAAAGGCTCCTCTATTAGGAGCAACAGCAACAACCGCCGCCAGTGGCGGATAAAGGGCGTTGCTGTTGGGGCCGCGGCCAGCAAGACATAAGTGTTGTTTACAACACGAGATGGATGCTGGGAGCCGCAACCCGTACTTGTCGAGCGTATGCGAGACTGAGGGGTTTTACACCTAAGGAGAATCTATGCCTCACCGTTATTTTACAACCGAAATCTCCAATGGCACCGCCACCCTGCGGGGGGCCGATGCCCATCATCTTTCCCGCGTGATGCGGGGCAGGCTGGGGGACACTGTCATCTTATGTGACGGCAACGCCGTGGAATACACCGCCACCATCACCGGCTTCGGGCCGGAGACTGTGGCGTTCAGCGTGGAGCCGGGCTATCCCAGCGCCGCCGAGCCCAGCGTGGAAGTGACCCTGTTCGTGGGTTACCCCAAGCAGGACAAGCTGGAACAGGTCATCCGCCACGGCGTGGAGCTGGGCTGCACCCACTTTGTGCCCTTCTTCAGCCGGTACTGTGTGGCTGCCCCCAAAAAGGAGGAGCAGAAAAACGAGCGCTACAACCGCATCGCCTTTGAAGCCGCCAAACAGTGCGGCCGGGGCGTGCTGCCGGATGTCGCCCTGCCCCTGCCCAATTTCGGGGCCCTCTGCCGCAGTCTGGAAGGGTACGACCTTGTGCTCTTCTGCTACGAGCTGGGCGGCGCGCCCCTGCGCCAGCTGCTGGCAGACGCACAGCCTGCCGACGGCCAGCGGCTGAAGATCGCCCTCATCACCGGTGCCGAGGGCGGCTTTGCCGCGGAAGAGGCCGAAATGGCCGCCAATGCCGGTGTGAAAACGGTGGGCCTCGGCCCCCGCATCCTCCGGTGCGAGACCGCCCCGCTGGCGGTGCTCTCCGCCGTGATGACCCTGACGGGCAACTTGGAGTAATTTTTATTTCCACATATACAAAAAGGACGGCGTATGCCGTCCTTTTTGTTTACTTTATTCTCGCATTCATCAGCGCTTTTTTTACCTCAATGAGGTTTTGCGGGCTGACCGAGAAGCTCCGCAGGCCCAGCTGCAGATATTGCAGGGTGTTGGCCGGATTGCCCACCGCGCTGCCGCAGATGGTCACGGGGATCCCGCCCTCCCGGGCAGCCTCCACCACCATGCGGATGAGCTTTTTCATTGCGTGGCTGGCCGGGCGGTAGTAGCGCTCGGCAATGGAGATATCCCGATCCACCGCGTGGGTGTACTGGGTCAGATCGTTCGTCTCGATGAGAAAGAAATTGCACCCGTGCTCCACGAATTCCTCTGCCATCAGGCAGGCCGAGGGCACCCCGAACATCACACCAAAGGGCGTGTCCGGGTCGAACTCCTCCCCGCGCTCCCGCAGCAGCTGGCGGCAGTGTGCTACCAGCCGCATGGCCTCATCCCAATCTTCGAGGTTGGTCACCATGGGGAACATGACCCGCAGGGGGCCGTGGGCTGCCGCCCGGAGCAGGGCGCAGATCTGCGTTTCAAACTGATGGGTCTGGCGCAGGCTGCTGCGGATGCCCCGCAGGCCCAGCTTGGAGGACTGGACGCCCTGATAGGCGTCGGCCATGGTGCGGTCGGCACCGAAGTCGAAGGTGCGCACCGTCACCATCCTGCCCCTGGCGGCGGCGAGGCAGGAGGTGTAAAACAGATACTGCTCCTGCTCGTCCATGGCATGGCCGGGCATCATCATGTAGCTGCTGCGCAGCAGGCCCACGCCGGACGCGCCGGACTCCATCGCGGTCCCCACGTCCTCGGGGCCGAAGCAGTTGGCCAGAAGCTCGAATTCTTCGCCGTCCCGGGTGCGGTTGGGCAGCTCGAGCTGGGCGTTCAGCTCCTCGTTCTGGCGCTGCATCTCGCAGATGCAGGTGATGGCGCTCTGCCGGGCGGCGGCATCCGGGTCAAGGATGCACTCACCCTCGGTGGCATTCAGGATGACCTCGCGGCCGTCGCAGTCTTTCAGGAAATCTTCGCCCACCTGGGTGATGCCCGGGATGTTCAGCGAGCGGGCGATGATGGCCGCATGGCTCTGGCCGCTGCCCTCGGCGGTGATGAGGCCGAGGATGCGGCCCGCCGGGACGCTGAACAGATCGGTGGGCATGAGCAGGTCAGACGCAAGGATGACCGGGTGGTCGAGGGCCAGCCAGCTGCGGAGCCGGTGGCAGAGGATGTTGGTGATGCGCTGGGTCACGTCGAGGATGTCCACGCTCCGCAGCTGCATGTAGGCGTTGTCCTTCATGGCGGCCAGCTGGGCGGCGTAGCGGCGGCCCACACGGTCCATCGCCTCGGCGGCACCGACGCCGGCTTTTATCTGGAAAGCCACCTCATTCATGAAACCCTCGTCTTCCAGCATCATGCTCTGGAACAGGAAGATGGCCTGCTCCGAGGGCGCGGCGCGGCCGGCCATCTCGTCCAGCTCCTGCTGAGCGACCTTGAT
>OHLQ01000669.1_pt1 | contig 14469 bp, 9 predicted proteins | sample 1569081 | NCBI WGS metagenome assembly OHLQ01 (sample SAMEA3879585, study PRJEB24766) | human gut metagenome | biome: human-associated habitat; feature: feces | place: USA | collected 1985/1987 | reverse complement strand
GATGGTACCGATATTAGCATGCGGTTTTGTTCTTTCATATTTTTGCTTTGCCATTTATTTTTCCTCCCTTAAATTAGGTTAAACTTTATATTAGGCTTGAGTGCCTTTGTTTTTGGCAATGATAGCTTCAGCAATGTTTCTCGGAACATCTTCGTAGTGATCAACTTCCATCGAGTAGTTGCCACGACCTTGAGTCTTAGAACGCAGGTCGGTAGCATAACCAAACATTTCGGAAAGCGGAACAAATGCGTTGATGACCTGAGCGCCATTACGCGCTTCCATACCTTCGATACGACCACGGCGAGAGTTCAAGTCGCCGATAACATCGCCCATGTAATCTTCAGGAACAGTAACTTCTACTTTCATGTATGGCTCAAGGATAACCGGATCAGCTTTGGTAGCACCAGAGCGGAAACCCATAGAACCTGCAATTTTGAAGGCCATTTCTGAAGAGTCGACTTCATGGTAAGAACCATCATAAACGGTAACTTTAATGTCAACCATCGGATAACCGGCAACTACGCCGTTTTCCATAGCTTCTTTAACACCGTTTTCGATAGGTCCGATGTATTCTTTCGGAATAGCGCCGCCGACAACCTTGTTCTCGAACAGGAATCCTTCGCCAGCTTCACGCGGTTCGAGTTCCAGCCAGCAATGACCATATTGGCCTTTACCACCGGACTGACGAACGAATTTACCTTCGGATTTAACAGCCTTACGGATAGTTTCGCGATAAGCAACCTGAGGATTACCAACAGTGCAGCCTACTTTGAACTCACGCAGCAGACGGTCAACAATGATGTCCAAATGCAATTCGCCCATACCAGAGATGATGGTTTGTGCTGTTTCCGGATCAGTATGAACGCGGAAAGTCGGATCTTCTTCTGCCAGTTTTTGAAGAGCAATGCCCATTTTTTCCTGGTCAGCTTTAGTTTTAGGTTCAACCGCAACGGAGATTACCGGATCAGGGAATACCATGGATTCCAGAATGATCGGAGCTTTCTCGTCACAGAGAGTATCGCCGGTAGTAGTATCTTTCAAACCTACTGCTGCTGCAATGTCGCCGGAATAAACCATATCGATCTCTTCACGGTGGTTAGCATGCATTTGCAGGATACGGCCGATACGTTCTCTCTTACCTTTGGTAGAGTTGTAAACGTAAGAACCTGCATCCAGTGTACCGGAGTACACACGGAAGAATGCCAGTTTCCCAACGAAGGGGTCATTCATGATCTTGAATGCCAGAGCGGAGAAAGGTTCTTCGTCGGAAGAATGTCTTTCCACTTCTTCTTCTGTTTCGGGATCGATACCTTTGATAGCAGGGATATCGATGGGAGCGGGCATATATTCGATAACGCCGTCCAGCAGTTTCTGAACGCCTTTGTTTCTGTAAGCGGAACCGCAGCAAACCGGTACTGCTGTACACTCACATGTAGCTTTTCTCAGAACTGCTTTCATTGCATCGATAGAAGGTTCTTCACCCTCAAGGTATTCCATCATAAGGTCATCGTCCAGCTCACAGATCTTCTCAACGAGTTCTGTGTGATAAAGCTCAGCTTCATCCTGCATCTCTTCCGGAATATCTGTTACAGTGATGTCTTCACCCTTCTCATCATTGTAGATGTATGCTTTCATCTCGAAAAGATCGATGATTCCTTTGAAGTCATCCTCTTTTCCGATCGGAAGCTGAAGGCAGATAGCGTTTTTACCAAGACGAGTCTTGATCTGCTCTACTGCACCGTAGAAGTTTGCACCAAGGATATCCATCTTGTTGATGAATGCCATACGAGGTACATTGTAGGTATCAGCCTGACGCCATACGTTCTCTGACTGCGGCTCAACACCACCCTTAGCACAGAAAACGCCGACAGCACCATCAAGTACACGAAGGGAACGCTCAACCTCAACAGTGAAGTCTACGTGTCCTGGTGTATCAATGATGTTGATACGATGCTCAAGAGCACCTGGCTTTGGCTTGCAGTTCTCCTCAAGAGTCCAGTGACATGTTGTAGCAGCGGATGTGATTGTGATACCACGCTCCTGCTCCTGCTCCATCCAGTCCATTGTCGCTGTACCTTCATGAGTATCACCGATCTTGTAGTTAACACCTGTGTAATAAAGAATACGCTCTGTAAGAGTTGTTTTACCAGCATCGATATGCGCCATGATACCGATATTTCTGGTTCTCTCTAATGGATATTCTCTTCCTTCTTTTCCAGCCAATGAATTTTCCTCCTCGAATTAGAAGCGATAGTGAGCAAATGCTTTATTTGCCTCAGCCATCTTGTGCATGTCTTCTTTTCTCTTAACGGATGCACCTGTGTTGTTCATTGCATCTAAAAGCTCATTTGCAAGTCTTTCTTCCATTGTTTTCTCGCCTCTTTTACGAGAGAACATTGTTAACCAGCGAAGAGCCAGTGCCTGACGTCTGTCTGCTCTTACCTCGATCGGAACCTGATAAGTAGCACCACCGATACGTCTAGCTTTTACTTCAAGAAGTGGCATGATGTTGTTCATAGCCTCTTCGAAAACTTCAAGTGCTGGTTTACCAGCTTTTTCTTCGATTCTGGCGAATGCACCGTAAACAATTTTCTGTGCTACACCTTTCTTACCGTCTAACATGATGTTATTGATAAGTTTGGTAACCACTTTATTGTTGTACATCGGGTCTGCCAGAACGTCTCTTTTCTGAGTATGTCCTTTACGTGGCACGTTACTTCCCTCCTTAATCAAAATGATTAAATCATCGGTACTCACTATTAAAACTAAGGTGTTCGCACTGGTAAAGTCCTATATTTAACCCGCAACCGACAGGGTATATGGAATACCGTACAATATTTATAGTTATAAGTGAATCTTCGATTGATTACTTTTTTCTACTTTATTTCTTTTTAGGTCTCTTAGCACCATATTTGGAGCGGGCCTGTTTTCTGTTAGCTACACCTGCAGTATCCAGTGTACCTCTGATGATGTGGTATCTGGTACCAGGTAAGTCCTTAACACGTCCACCACGGATAAGAACTACACTATGTTCCTGAAGGTTGTGACCTTCTCCTGGGATATAGCTTGTTACTTCGATTCCATTGGAAAGACGAACTCTGGCAATCTTTCTAAGAGCTGAGTTAGGTTTTTTAGGTGTTGCAGTTTTAACTGCTGTACAAACTCCACGTTTCTGTGGTGCAGACTGTTCAACAGCTTTCTTTCTTAAAGAGTTGAATGTTCTCTGCAGAGCCGGTGCTGTAGATTTCTTTACAGCTGTCTGACGTCCTTTTCTTACTAACTGGTTGAATGTTGGCATTCCATTTCACCTCCCGATTATTTTCTCCATGGTTAGTCATGGGGTAGCGCGGTTGCTATTGTCAAATGAATATTGCGCACAAAAAAACAGCGTTCCTGTTGCACGCTTGCTCATTATATCCCGTAAAAATGCAGCTGTCAAGGCATTTTACAGGATTTTTTCGTTATTTTACGAAATCCTTATTATTGCATTTTAAGACATCTCTGCTTATAATAAAAAAAAGTAATTTTCACTTTATTTGGTTACATCTATAATATAGGAAAGGATTTTTTATGAAAAACAAAATCACCCCATCTGTTATCCTGCTCATCATTACCGTGATCTTCTTTATTGCCGGTATCTTTTTCATGGGAATCCAGGCCAGACAACAAATTTCGGATACTGAGCAAAGCCTTGATGCTTTCATTTCCCAGGTAAAAGACAAACAGCAGGCGTTAAACGACGCACAAACTTCTTTTTCATCCGCTGTCAAAGAAAAAAAAGATCTTCTGAATTATCGCCAGCAAAAAGCTTCCGGTCGGCAGACTGCTGTGCAGGAGCATCGCGATACTCAGGAGTCATCCGAAGCTGTCACTTCCGTTTTCAGTCAGGACCACAGCTGATTCCAGAGATATTTTATAAGATATTTACTATAGAAAGAACTCTTACATACAGAAAGGATTTATATAATGAAAAATAGCAAGCACCAAAAGCCATTTCTTCTTTATACGATCATCATCATCATCCTCGCGCTTGTCATTCTCGCACTTGGCGGGCTGACACTCTACTCTTTTCAGGATCTTGCTTCTCTCCGTTCAAAAGTCACTGATCTCCAGAATACAGTACAGGAAATTTCTGATACATCAGCAGAACTGATCAGTCAGGCAAAGGAACTAGGTAGTCTGAACGATCAACTGGAATCCTCAAATGATTCTGAAACAGATTCCTCCGTTGATTCTTCACAGGATGTACAGGAAGAAGGGACTATTTCTCCTTCCCATTCTTCTGAGTCTTCCACTGACGAAAGTTTGAACAGTCTTCTCGCTCAGATTAAACCGCTCCTTCCTCAGAACAATGGCACCTGGTCCGTATATGTATGCAACCTTATGAAAAATACAGAAGGTGTGATTGACGATCAGCCCATGCAGGCTGCCAGTCTGATCAAACTTTTTATTATGGGTACTGTTTACGAAAATTATGAATCTCTCTCCGAAACTTATGGTGCTGATACACTGAACAGTTATTTGAATTCAATGATTACCGTAAGTGATAACGATGCGGCAAATAAACTTGTAAATATGCTTGGTGATGGCGATGATGAAGCCGGTATGCGTGCTGTGAATGCATTTTGTGCTTCTCATGGATACTCCAGCACTTCAATGGGACGTCTCCTTCTCCAGAGTAATGAATACGGTGATAATTACACTTCCGTCAGTGATTGCGGTCATTTTCTGAAGGAAATCTATCAGAGCAATGCCGGCACTGCCGAATCCACTCTTGCGCATACAGATGCAATGTATTCTCTTCTCAAAATGCAGCAGCGCAGAAATAAAATTCCTGCCAACCTTCCAGATGGAGTAAAAGTTGCCAACAAAACCGGAGAGTTGGATGATGTCGAAAATGATGCCGGAATCATTTACAATACCGCCAAAAACATCGATCTGGTTGTCTGCTTTATGTCGCAGGATCTCACCGACAGTAGTGAAGCACAGGCAGTAATCGCACAGGATTCTCGTCTGATCTATGGTTATTACAACGAATGATCATTTTTCACAGCGAAAAACCTGTCATTCCGAATTTTCGGTCTGACAGGTTTTTCTTATTCTTCTTGCTTATCTTCCTCATATGACATTTCCCAGATATCCGCAAAAACAGCAAGCGGACAATCTGTCAAAAGACACATCAGCAAAAAACATTCATATGGATTTACTATGTAGATCTCACTCATTCCGCATTTCTTAAGAATTTCCTGAATCTCCTCAAGAAAATGATGATAACGATTATACGGATCATCATCCTGCATCTCCTGTGAAATGATAAAGAACTCTAATGTAATCAGATCAAAGCGCTCTACTGGAAATTTATGATTCAATATACTGTTGATTCTCTGTCTGCTGAATCGCTTCTGACTGAAATGTTTCGCCAAAATAGATGCCGACATCTTTTTAAGATTTCCCATTTTATTTACAGGAATTCCACTGCAGATAACTTTTTCCACATCTGAATCCGTAATATCTGAAATATTCCACACCTTATTGCGGGATTTTTCCACCTCATCCCCCTGATACATCTTCGCGATGATTTCTTTTGCATGAGTAAGGAGACGGACAAATTCCTGATAGGCCTGGCTTTTCTCGGACATCGGATCATCTGCTCCAACTTTCACATACGCCAGATAACGAAGCAGTTTATCCTCTGTATCAAGACAGATTTTTCCCGAATAAACCTGTGGAGCTTCTGTATAACTCTCATCTGGTTCCAGCTCTTCATAACGTTTCTTAAGTTCTTCTGCCCTATGATAACCAAGCTGCTGCGAATAACAGTACCAGTAGATTACCTCATCCGGATTATGGAAATCAAAATCCTGTTCCCGCAAAACCCTTGTCAGAAAATCAGATACATCTTCTGCACTCATACGCAAACCGAACCCCAGTAAAAAGACCGTCTCTCTTTTAACAGAAGCCTGTGTCAGCCAGTTATTTACCAACGATGTTAGTTTTGTCGAAGTTGGATTCATAGATTTCGGTGTACAAGTCTCATGAAATGATTCGATCACAATATCTCTGTAAATATCCTGTGTAACTTCGTTATAAGGTTCTTCCAATCCTGCACGTTCATAAATATAACGTTTCAGATGATCTCCAAAAGACACGAGTTCCATTTCTTTATATAAATAATGAAAAATAACATCTGCATCCTCATCCTCAAAGCCATCCAGACTGACAACCTGACGAAATCTCTGTGCAGCTTTTCTCGTAAATTCAAAGTCTTTTACAGAATCAAATGCCACTGTCTGCTCAAAATCAAGATCCTGCATTCTGTTTTTCATTATATATCACCCTCATTCTGCCTGTGAAACCAATTTAACACTCGTCTGAACATATTGCGTGGCTGCTCCATGATCTCACATAAAACAACTGTAATATTATCTCTTCCACCCTTTTTCAGAGCTCTGTCTACGAGAATCTCTACGGTTTTTGCCACTGGAATATCCCTGCTGAGTATATCCGCGATTTCTCCGTCTGAAAGCATATCTGTGATTCCATCAGAACAAAGCAGGAAGCGATCCCCTATTTTAATTTCCTGCCTGCTGATCGACGGTTCCAGCTGCAGATTTTCTTCTTCCATCCCAAGATACTGTGTTAATGGTGCCTTTCCAAACAAACTGCGCCCCAGGACGTGGTCTTGTGAAATCTGATAAAATTTCTCACGGTCTGATTTATAGATCCGGCTGTCTCCAAGATTGCAGCTATAAACAGCATCTTCTGCAAAGGCAAGTAATGCTGCCGTTGTTCCCATGCTATTGATCTTATTTGTCCTGCCGTAATCGCAGATAGCCTGATTCATACTTTCACAGATTTCATTCAGGAATTCTTCCGGATCATTCCGTATTCCATCTTTTGCAGTTTTAAAATGTTCGCCACAGGCTTCTGCCGCAAGAAAAGCAGCCATCTCGCCACAGCTCTCACCTCCCATGCCATCAAAAACAGCAAGCAGCGGATATTCCGATTGTTTCATATATCCGCTTCGAATATGGCTCATTCCCTGATTCTGAGCCTCCAGACTATCACCGCAGCACCAGAAATTATCTTCATTATTATTGCGGATTTTTCCTATATGGCATGTATATGCATATTCAATCTGATAGGCCATATTCCGTCCTTTCTTATGATGCTGAATTTTCTGAGCTGCTGTCTGAAGAAAGATTCAGTTCATTCTTATATTCCTCTGCACGATTCAGATACTTTTCGCCTCTGCTGACGTATTCATCATTATTTGTCTCATTGTCATGACAACGGTTATTTTCATCAATCCATCGGACAAGCTTTCCATCATCATAATAATAACGGTCTATTTTCTGCTGTCCTTCTTTTATATCTCCGGATGTACTGCTGTCTGACCAAATATATGCAAAAAACAGTTCATTCTTCCAATAATAGTATTCTTCATACTGATTATCCTTCGAAAGGGATGGATAGATAAGGATCTTCCTTACCTGCCAGCTTCCATCATCCAGCTGTTTCAGGTAGCTGATCTTTCCATCCTCTTCTGAACCGATCCAGCTGTAATCATTCAGATTATCACTGATCTCTGTTGCCTGCGTCTGTATTTTTTCCAGTGTCTCCTGCAACTGCTTACTTTCTGCAGTCTGAACAGTTTCCGTTACAGACTGTTTCAAACGCTGCAGTTCCGCATTTTCCCTCAAAAGCCAGATAAATACACCCACGATTACACAGACTGCAGCAAACATGATAATAACCGCAGCAACCAGTGGCTCAAATTTCTTTTTTGCTCTCTTTTTAGCTTTTTTTACTGATAGCGGTCTTTCCTGATTGTTTTTGCGTACAATCACTGTCCCTTCTGTCTCTGCTTTCATTTGGGACTGCTGGATTGCTTGTTTTCGGTCTTTCTGTGGTGTTCTTTGCTGAGATTTGTGCTGCACCTTCTGTTGATTTATTTTCCCCGGTGCATGTTCAAGCTCCTGCGTTTTACGTACATGCACTGTTTTTGCAGATGAACTTCCTGTTTTTACTCTCTCCAATGCTTCACGAAATTCCTCTGCATTGGCATAACGTTCTTCCCGGTCAAACGCACATGCTTTGAGAATCACCTCCGCAAACGCATCGCCTGCTTCTGCCGGTCTAGGGAGTTTCTCCCCGGCCATACGTTTATTCAAAGCATTTTCTTTATCTCTGTATGTAATCAGCTGTTTTTCCAGGCTGATAAACGGAAGTCTGTTGTGATTCCGAAGTTTGTATAAAACAATTCCAAGCGAATAAATGTCTACTCTTGAATCATAAGCTTCACCTTTATACATTTCCGGAGCCATATAAGAATAGGTACCCTTCTTTGAAAGTCCGCTCATAGTGCGTTCCAGTTCACGGGCAATACCAAAGTCTCCAAGTTTAAATTCTCCAAACCTGGATACAAAAATATTTTCAGGTTTGATATCTCTGTGAATAATATTCTGACATTGACAGTATTCCAATGCTTTACACAGATCAATACCAAGGCGGAGCACATCATCTTCCGAAAGTGCGCGTCCTGCACAATATTCCATAAAGCTGGTCAGATATTCCATCCGGATATAAATATCCCATCCAATGTCATCCAGATATTCTACTACTTTATAATCTTCAACAGAAACCACATGAGAATTTCCTCTGAAATATTCCATGGTACTGACTTCCTGAATACATTCATCAACAAGTCCCTGAAAATATTCTTTCACTGACTGTTCATTCGGGCTTTCAGAACGAACGCTGCTTAATTCCCCGGGATTTGAGGGAATCGTGATAACTTTAATCGCAGAATAAAATGTCGTTCCCTGCTCACTTCGACAAGCTTTATAAACTTTACCGAAAGATCCTTCTCCAATCTTTTCTGTAATCTTCCATTCCGGCCATACAGAAACCGGCAGTTGCTTATCCATCTTCCCCCTCCTTTCCCGGTAATCTCCTATATTTCAGAGTTTTTTATTTATTTTAAATATTAATTAGCTTCATTATAGCATGCAAATAAATCCATGTCTGTAATTTTCGATATTCTTCCAGTTTTTTTCATACAATATTTATATTTTTCCATATAAAAATCCCCCGACCACCAAAATGGTCAGGGGATGTCTGTGAACAATAATTAATTATTCCTCTGTATCGTCAGTGTTTTCTTCTGCATTGATGATTTCATCGTCTGCAGCATCAACAGTTTCTTCCAGTGTGATCGTTTCTTCGTCTTCCGGAAGGCTTTCTGCAGTTTCTTCATCCACTGTCGGTGCCTCTTCCGGCATGCCTGTATCCAACTGGATATCTCTGTAACGTTTCAGACCTGTACCTGCTGGAATCAGTTTACCAATGATAACGTTTTCCTTCAGACCAACCAGGTGGTCAACCTTACCTTTGATTGCAGCCTCTGTCAGGACTTTTGTTGTTTCCTGGAAGGATGCCGCTGACAGGAAGGAATCTGTTGCCAGAGAAGCTTTGGTAATACCAAGCATTACCTGCTTTCCTTCTGCCGGTTTCTTTCCTTCTTTCTCAAGGTTTTCATTAACTTCCTCAAATTCAAGAACATCTACAAGTGTTCCCGGAAGGAATTCTGTATCTCCATTGTCTTCGATACGAATCTTCTTCAGCATCTGACGAACCAGAACCTCGATATGCTTATCACTGATTTCTACACCCTGGAGACGATATACTCTCTGAACTTCACGGATCATGTAATCCTGAACAGCACGAACACCTTTAATTCTCAGGATATCATGTGGATTTACACTACCTTCTGTAAGTTCATCACCAGCTTCAAGAACCTGTCCGTCTGCAATCTTGATACGAGATCCATAAGGGATCAGATATGTCTTGGAATCTCCGTTCTCCGGATTTGTTACAATGATCTCACGTTTTTTCTTTGTGTCGTTGATGACAGCAACACCAGGAATTTCTGTGATAATAGCAAGACCTTTCGGTTTTCTTGCCTCAAAAAGCTCCTCAACTCGAGGAAGACCCTGAGTGATATCTCCACCGGCTACACCACCACTATGGAATGTACGCATAGTCAGCTGTGTACCAGGCTCACCGATAGACTGCGCAGCAATAATACCAACAGCCTCACCAACCTGAACAGCTTCACCAGTTGCCATGTTTGCACCATAACATTTTGCGCAGACACCAACCTTACACTTACAGGTCAGAATTGTACGGATCTTGACTTCTTCGATCGGTCCACCAGTTTTGCTTACACCTTCACTCATGATACGTGCAGCACGTCTTGGGGTGATCATATGGTTTGCCTTAACAAGAACTTCACCATCTTTATTTGTGATAGTCTCACATGCAAAACGACCTGTGATACGTTCCTGAAGGTTTTCGATTTCTTCTTTTCCATCCATGAAGCCTTTGACATACATACCAGAGATTTCCGGTCTGTTTTCGCAGCAGTCTGTCTCACGAACGATCAGTTCCTGAGATACATCAACCATTCGTCTGGTCAGGTATCCAGAGTCGGCTGTACGAAGTGCTGTATCGGACATACCTTTACGAGCACCATGTGCAGACATGAAGTATTCCAGTACTTCAAGACCTTCACGGAAGTTTGACTTGATAGGAAGCTCGATCGTATGACCAGTTGTATCGGCCATCAGACCACGCATACCTGCAAGCTGTTTGATCTGTTTATCAGAACCACGGGCACCGGAGTCAGCCATCATAAAGATATTGTTATATTTATCAAGACCATCCAGAAGTGCTTTTGTAAGCTCATCATCAGTCTTCTTCCATGTTTCAACAACTTCTTTGTAACGCTCTTCTTCAGTAATAAGACCACGCTTATAGTTCTTTGTGATTTTGTCTACGATATTCTGCGCATTCTGGATCATCTCAGGTTTCTGAGGCGGCACAGTCATATCAGAAATGGATACGGTCATCGCTGCACGTGTAGAGTACTTGTAACCTGTAGCCTTGATAGAATCAAGAACTTCTGCTGTCTTGGTAGCTCCGTGTGTATTAATAACTTTTTCCAGAATTTTCTTCAGCTGTTTCTTACCAACCAGGAAATCAACTTCCAGAAGAAGTTCATTACCCGGAATGCTTCTGTCTACGAATCCAAGATCCTGAGGAAGGATTTCATTAAACAGGAAACGTCCAAGTGTAGACTCTACAATACCAGTCATTTCTGTTCCATCAGGCATTGTCTTTGTGATACGAACCTTAATTCTGGACTGAAGAGTAATAACCTTATTTTCATAAGCAAGAATTGCTTCATTAACGCTCTTGAAGAACTTACCTTCTCCCGGATTTCCAGGTCTCTCCTGTGTCAGGTAGTAGATACCAAGGACCATATCCTGTGAAGGAACGGCTACCGGTCCACCATCTGAAGGTTTCAGAAGGTTGTTCGGTGAGAGCAGAAGGAAACGGCACTCTGCCTGTGCTTCCTGGGAAAGCGGAAGATGTACAGCCATCTGGTCACCATCGAAGTCAGCGTTGAACGCAGTACAAACAAGTGGATGAAGCTTGATAGCTTTACCTTCTACAAGAATCGGCTCAAACGCCTGGATACCCAGACGATGCAGTGTAGGTGCACGGTTCAGCATAACCGGATGTTCTTTGATAACATCTTCGAGGACATCCCAGACTTCCGGCTGAAGTTTTTCGACCATCTTCTTAGCATTCTTGATGTTATGAGAAGTTCCGTTTGCAACCAGCTCTTTCATTACGAAAGGTTTGAACAGTTCGATTGCCATTTCTTTCGGAAGACCACACTGATAGATTTTCAGTTCCGGTCCAACGACGATAACAGAACGTCCGGAGTAGTCAACTCGTTTACCGAGCAGGTTCTGACGGAAACGTCCGGATTTACCTTTCAACATGTCGGAAAGGGATTTCAGGGCTCTGTTTCCAGGGCCTGTTACCGGACGGCCACGACGGCCGTTATCAATCAGAGCATCTACAGCTTCCTGAAGCATACGTTTCTCATTGCGGACGATGATGTCCGGCGCACCCAGCTCCAGAAGACGTTTCAGACGATTGTTACGGTTGATAATTCTTCTGTACAGATCATTCAGGTCAGATGTTGCAAAACGTCCACCATCCAGCTGTACCATAGGACGCAGATCCGGCGGAATAACCGGAATTGCAGTCATGATCATCCACTCAGGTCGGTTTCCTGATTCGCGGAAAGACTCTACAACTTCCAGTCTCTTGATGATTCTGGCACGTTTCTGTCCGGTTGCATCAACAAGTTCAGCTTTCAGTTCAGCAGCGTCTTTTTCAAGATCAATTGCTTTGAGCAGTTCCATAATGGATTCTGCTCCCATACCTACACGGAAATTATATCCATATGCTTCACGAGCATCCTGATACTCTTTCTCTGTAAGTACCTGCTTGTACTGAAGTCCGGAATCAGCCGGATCCAGTACGATATAGTTAGCAAAGTATAAAACTTTTTCCAATGTTCTCGGCGACAGATCAAGGATCAGTCCCATACGGGACGGAATACCCTTGAAATACCAGATATGGGATACCGGAGCAGCAAGCTCGATATGTCCCATACGTTCTCTTCTGACAGATGCTTTTGTAACTTCTACACCGCATCGGTCGCAGACAACACCTTTATAACGGATTTTTTTATATTTACCACAATGGCACTCCCAGTCCTTACTTGGCCCGAAAATTCTTTCACAGAAAAGTCCGTCCTTCTCCGGTTTCAGAGTACGGTAGTTGATGGTTTCCGGTTTCGTTACCTCACCTCTGGACCACTCTCTGATCTTCTCAGGGGACGCCAGTCCGATCTTGATGGCATCGAAAGTCATTGGCTGATATGTTTCATTTGATGTGGTTGATTCTGCCATGTATTCTTTCCCCTTTCTACTCGTTGTCTTCATCATCGTAGGACTCGTCGAAGTCAATGAAATCATCATCGTCTTCCTCATCCTCTTCAACATCTACAAGTTCTTCACCTTCGAATTCCTGTTTGGTGTAACCATGTTTTCCGAAGGACTCTTCTTCTCTGTGATGTCTGCTGTCACCTTCGATTACAGAACGAAGGTCTGTATCACCATAATCTACTGTTTCCAGCAGATGTACTTCTGTATTGTCATCTCTGAGGACTTTGACATCCAGACCCAGAGACTGAAGTTCTTTCAGAAGAACTTTGAAGGACTCAGGGATACCTGGTTCAGGAATATTGTCGCCCTTGATGATTGCTTCATAAGTCTTAACACGTCCAACAACGTCATCGGACTTAACTGTCAGGATTTCCTGCAGTGTATACGAAGCACCATATGCCTCCAGAGCCCAAACCTCCATCTCACCGAAACGCTGTCCACCAAACTGAGCTTTACCACCCAGAGGCTGCTGTGTAACAAGTGAGTAAGGACCTGTAGAACGCGCATGGATCTTATCATCAACCAGATGATGCAGTTTCAGGTAATGCATGTGTCCGATTGTTACACGACCGTCGAAGTATTCACCTGTACGTCCGTCACGGAGCTGTACTTTACCATCTCTGGAAATCGGAACACCTTTCCACAATTCTCTGTGATCTTTGTGTTCATCCAGATATTCCATAACATCAGGTGCAAGTGTATCCTGATATTTTGCACGGAATTCTTCAAAATCTTCAATATTTACATAATCATTTGCCAGTTCCAGAGTATCCTGGATATCAATTTCACTCGCACCATCAAATACCGGTGTGGAAACGTTGAATCCAAGTGCTTTGGCAGCAAGACTTAAGTGGATTTCAAGGACCTGACCGATATTCATACGTGAAGGTACACCCAGTGGGTTCAGTACGATATCCAGTGGACGTCCGTTCGGCAGGAATGGCATATCCTCAACAGGAAGTACACGGGAAACAACACCCTTGTTACCATGACGACCAGCCATCTTGTCACCAACAGAAATCTTACGTTTCTGAGCAATATAAATACGTACTGCCTGATTTACTCCAGGGCTCAGCTCATCGCCGTTCTCTCTTGTAAATACCTTGGCATCTACGATAATACCGTATTCACCGTGAGGTACTTTCAGAGAAGTATCACGTACTTCACGTGCTTTCTCACCAAAGATTGCACGAAGAAGTCTCTCTTCTGCCGTAAGCTCTGTCTCTCCCTTAGGAGTAACTTTACCAACAAGGATATCGCCGGCACGTACTTCAGCACCGATACGGATGATACCACGCTCATCCAGATCCTTCAGAGCGTCGTCGCCCACGCCAGGAACATCACGTGTGATCTCTTCCGGTCCCAGCTTGGTATCACGTGCTTCTGCCTCGTATTCCTCAATATGGACGGAGGTATATACATCCTCCTGAACCAGACGCTCAGACAGAAGAACGGCATCCTCGTAGTTGTAGCCTTCCCAGGTCATGAAGCCCACCAGAATGTTCTGGCCCAGAGCGATCTCGCCCTGATCGGTGGCGGGACCGTCCGCCAGGACCGTGGGATCCTCCCACTCGCCCTTTTCGTTCAGGCGCTTGCC
>OHLQ01000666.1_pt1 | contig 14503 bp, 13 predicted proteins | sample 1569081 | NCBI WGS metagenome assembly OHLQ01 (sample SAMEA3879585, study PRJEB24766) | human gut metagenome | biome: human-associated habitat; feature: feces | place: USA | collected 1985/1987 | reverse complement strand
AGGTACGTAAAGGTAAAGGTGTCATGATGACAGCTGAAACAGCAGAAGAAGGCGTTGAGTACATCATGGACAAACTGTTAACAAAGCATGTTATCTAATTGTAAAGGAAATGTGGTGAATAGAATGAATTTAGAACAATATAAAGGTGTATTTATCTATGCTCAGCAGGTTGACAATAAGATTGATGCCATTGCTTTAGAATTACTTGGAAAAGCAAATGACCTTGCTGCAGATTTAGGAACAGACGTAACAGCAGTTTTAATCGGTTCTGACGTAAAAGGCTTAGTTGATGAACTTGCTGAATACGGCGCAGATAAAGTTATCGTAGTTGATGACCCTGAATTAAAAGAATACAGAACAGAGCCATATACACATGCACTGGCATCTGTTATCAACGAATACAAACCGGACATTCTTCTGGTTGGAGCAACAGCAATCGGTCGTGACTTAGGACCTCGTGTTTCTGCAAGAGTTGCAACAGGTCTTACAGCAGACTGTACTGTTCTTGAAATTGGTGAATTCAAAGCTCGTGGAGATAAAGAACCTCGTCAGGGTCAGTTATTAATGACTCGTCCTGCATTCGGTGGTAACACAATCGCTACAATCGCTTGTCCTAACCATCGTCCACAGATGGCTACAGTTCGTCCTGGTGTTATGCAGAAGAAAGAGCCTGTTGCAGGTGCAAAGGCAGAAGTTATTGAGTACAATCCAGGATTTACTCCAAATGACAAATATGTTGAGATTCTTGATGTTGTGAAGTCTGTAGCTGACACAGTAGATATCGCAGATGCTAAGATTTTGGTATCCGGCGGTCGTGGTGTTGGAAGCGAAGAGAACTTCAAACTTCTTCAGGATTTGGCAGATGTACTTGGCGGAACAGTAAGTTGTTCTCGTGCCGTTGTTGAGAATGGCTGGCTTCCGGTTGAGCGTCAGGTAGGACAGACCGGTAAAACCGTTCGTCCTAATGTATACTTTGCAATCGGTATTTCCGGTGCTATTCAGCACGTAGCAGGTATGGAAGAATCTGACATTATCGTTGCTATTAACAAAGACGAGACAGCTCCAATCTTTGATGTAGCTGACTATGGTCTGGTAGGCGATTTGAATAAGATTGTTCCTCAGTTGACAGAAATGCTGAAAGCAGAATTGGCTGAGAAAAACTAATTTTTAAGCGAAAAATCGTTTGATAAAAAAAAGAAAACAATAAATTACAGTTTGTGGTTTATTGTTTTCTTTTCATTTGAGGGTGTTTAGATGATGAAGAAAAAAAGTATATCAAAAACACTATGCGTTTATTGTAGAAAACCCGGAAGATGAATTTTGGGAAAAGTGTATGTCTTAGGACAGGATGGTACAAATCAAGTAGATTCGTATTTTTTTGTGTCGATTTAACATAATAACAAAAATGTGTTTTTTATCATAAAGCGCTGCTAGTTTGTCTGTTGGCAGTTATCATGACATTTTTATTAACTGCCTGCGGTGTAAGTGGCGACCAGATTGCTGTAAACAAGCCGTAGCATAAAGGCTCAAACGCCAAAAAACGAATTGCCGGTGTCTTGATTTGTGCAGGGTTTATCGCTTCCGTGATTTGGAAACGAATCAAAGCAAAGAAAAATGGTTATCAGCAGAGTAACCTTTACGGTGATATTGCAAAATGTGTTATCATTACCGCAGTAGCAACCATTGCCCTTTGATGTAATTTCTAAGAAAAAACAGAGTAGTAAATAACAACAAAGAAACACCTCGTGTGAGACGGGATAACGCAGAGCGTTATAGTCTCCCACGGGGTGTTTTTTGTTGTTTTGTAATGTTCGAGGGGGAGGCTCATAGAGTGTAAAATTGCGTCAAAGGTTTGGATTTTTTTGGGTGGGCATACTTTTTTGGCAAAATGAGATGAAACGTATGACCGAAATATGTTGTTGGGGGAAAATAGAATAATTTTACTGCGTTAAATTTTAGGAAAATGATTTAAGCGGTTGAATGATATAATCGGTATCAGGTACTTTTGTTGCCGATGAAACCACAAACTTCTTTGGGATTATTGTATTTATTTTCTATTTTTATCGGCAACATAACAAGTTCTTCTCTAGGAGTAAGGAGAACTTAGAATTTCAAAAAGGAAGAGGAGGGTTTTCTATGAATAAGAAAACACAAAAAAAATATGTAGCTTTATTAACACTGTTAGCAATGGTTATTTGTACAATGTTTTGTACAAATACAGCGAAGGCAGATACTAACTTACCATGGGATGAATCTGAAGTAGTAGAAACATCCACATGTGTAGTTAATGGCGTAGAACGGAGTTTGATTATTCTTGACGATGCATCTGCATATTTAACAATAGGAGAATCCACCCCTCTCTTTATTTACATTGGTTTTAAATCAGCTAAGTTTGATCAATATGGAACAATTTGGTTGATAGATTCTCGTGATGATGCTATACGTTGGTGGAATTATGACTTATCTCCTACTAATCGTATCTTTCATGCGATTGATAAGCCAACTGCAGAAAACCCAGATGCTTTTGTTGATGACGTTGAAGCATTCATACTTGATGAAAATAACAAATTCATTGTTGGATACAAAACTTTTTCTGGTCAAACTTATCCAATATTGACATTGGATGAAATGAAAGAAATTTTAAAAGATTCATCATCGACACCAACACCTACACCATCAAACATTCCTACCCCTACTCCAACTATTCCTGCAACTACTCCTAATGTTCCTACTCCTCCTGCTCCAACAGTTAGCCCTGTTGCTACTCCCCCAACCACAAGTACTCCTGCTGTTACTCCAAAAGCAACCGTAACACCAAAAGTATCTGTGAAGAAGAAAGCCGGTTATAACTGTCTTTCTCTAGGAAGTAAAATTACAAGTAAGTATAAACTTACTAAAGGAAAACTAACTTGGAAAGGAAGCAGTAAGAGTAAGAAGTATTCTGGAATCAAATCAGCTGCTTTTATAAAGAAGAGTGGTAACCTTGTCTTCTTAACTAAAAAAGGTAAAGTATACACCTTATCTCCTAAAGGGAAGAAAAAGTGTATCGTTAAGAAGAAGGCCAAAAAACTTATCTTAAAAAATAAGTTTGCAGTAAAGGTTAAGGTAGGTAAGAAGTTTATTAACATAGCTAATAAGTGAAAATTCAAATGCTAAATCCTAGGAGAGGAAATGATTTTATTGTTTCCTCTCCTTTATACGTTAGGGATAAATTATGTCATACCTATGTGGATAAATTAAGCACTTTGTGATATTATGTAATATAATTAAGAGAAAGGGAGGGGTAAAATGGATTTAAATAAGAGTAAAATTAGATTAAAAAGTCAAGAAGAGATTGACAAGAAGCTACAGGAATTTAGTGGTCGGGAACATTTATATTCAATTGCGCTTTTTGATATTCTTGGTTTTTCTAATTTTGTACAGAAAAATGGTACAGATACAATCATGGAATTGTATACGAAACTATTGGATTTGATAAATAGACGGGCATCATCATATGACAATGTAGGTGATTTTGAAGTGAGTGTTGCACCTGTTCCAACATCGTCAGATTGGAAAAATAATCATTTGGCGGCTGATGCTAATGGATATGTACAGGTTTGCCATTTTAGTGATACATTTTTGATTTATGTCAATTATGAATTCGTTAAACAGCCATGGCTATTAGCAGATCAAATAAAAGAAGAGTTTCCTTTGCTGATAGGAGAAGCGGGAACCCAATTTTCGGTTGATTTTTTTTCCAACCATCATATCTATATATCTTTTTTGCAGTTATGTATGGATTTTTTTTGTCAGTCAATTATTGAGGGGATACCATTGAGAGGTTGTATTTCTACTGGTATTGCAATGATGGACCAATATAAGTCAATTTATTTCGGAAATCCCCTAGTAGAGGCTGCAAGAGGTGAGCCTGCTCAAAATACGCTTGGTGTTGCTTTTGGAAAGAGTTTTAACAATTACCATCCTGTATATAATAAATATTATATTCCGTATTTGGGACACATTAAAGAAAATGATAATAAAAATGTTTTTTTAAGTCCTATGATGTTAGATTGGGCGAGATATTGGAGGACATCACCAAATTATAAGAATAAATCAGTTATTGAATATATTAATAGAATGAACACCCAGACTGAATTTGCTTCCTATTATGAAAACGCTATCAAATTTTATGATTTTTCAGAAAAACATGAAGATTGGGTAAATCAGATTAATAGAAAAAATATGGGAGACATTCTAGATTATTATAAGAGGGTTAAACAGTGGTATAATTCAGTGATATAAAGGAGGTGCTAATATGTCACTAGCGAAGATAAAAAAATTTACAGATAATAGGCTGACAATGAATGATGCTATGGATGAACTCCTTTCAAAACTGGATGTGGCTATAGATGACATGGAACAGGGAAGAGTTCAGCCAATTGATGATGCATGGAAAGAAATCAATAGAATATAGGGGGGAGATAGACAAAAGATATAATGTTGTAATTGACAAAAATGGTAAAATTGATATCATTAAGAAGTCCAACTCTATGCAGCCGTAATTTTTTTACGGCTGCATATTGTAAAATGATTCAAAATTGAGTATACTATTATTAGAATATCCGCAGAGAATGTTTGAAAGGATGGTATATTATATGCTAAAAAAATTTGTACTAAGTAATTTTAAGAATTTTAGAGATGAAATAAAAATAGATTTTGAGGACATTGCAGGTTATCAGTTTAGTACGGATTGTATTTCAGATAATATAATTACTAAGATGCTTATTTATGGGAAAAATGCAACTGGTAAAACCAATTTAGGAAGAGCGCTTGTCGATATTGCTTTTTTGATGATTGTTGAACCGGTATATATTGAAAACTCCATGATTCTTAATGCAGATTCGTCAGAAGATTATGCCAAATTTTCTTATACGTTTGGTTTTGGTGATGACGAAATCATTTATCAATATACACGCTTTTCAAATCGAGAACTTCGAGACGAAGAACTTATTATAAATGGAATTTCTGTATTTAAGTGTGACTTCCTTAGAGGAGAGTATGAGTTTAATAACTTAAAATATATTGATGCGGAAACTGCAAATGTAGAGCGGTATTTACAGTCGTTAGAAGTAGAAGAAACAGTAGAAGAGAATAGAAAAGCTAGATTACCATTCCTTAAATGGTTAATTGGTAATGTGGCATTAAAAAACGATTCGGTATTAAATCGTTTAATAAATTATGTTAGAGGAATGATGGTGATTACCATTGGAAATGGAATGCCATATCGTTCACGAAGAATGAATGATGGCTTTTATGAGTATTTGGAGGATTCCGAGAATTTAAATGATTTGGAAGAATTTTTTAATGAAATGGGGATAGAGTGTAAGCTTGCATTGAAAAAATTGCCGGATGATCATAACGAACTCTATTTTGCCCATGAAAAATTAATTCCTTTTTTGAGTAATGCATCAAGTGGAACCTTAGCGCTGCTTACTTTATATCGCAGGCTTATCTTTCGAGTGAAGGAAGCTTCGTTAGTATATCTGGATGAGTTTGATGCCTTTTATCATTATGAAATGGCTCAGAATGTGATACAATTTCTTAAGAAAAAGTATCCACGCTGCCAGATTATTATGACATCACATAATACAAATTTGATGACGAATCGCTTAATGAGACCGGATTGTTTGTTTATCTTGTCAAGTAGTGGAACTTTGACATCGTTGTGTAATGCGACACAGCGTGAACTAAGAGAGGGACATAATCTTGAAAAGATGTATATCAGTGGGGAGTTTGAGAAATATGAGTAAATACAAAGTGCAAGAGAGAAAACGAAATCAGACATTGTTGATTGTAGAAGGAAATCATGAGAAAAATGAATTGTTTTGGCTTATTTTTAAATGTTTTCCGGAAGTAGACATTGATTTGAATAATGTCTGGATATATGGCACCAATATTTATATGCTTTACGAGGATATTGTAAACATGTATGGACATGATTGGGTTGAAGAAGAAATAGATGTTGATTTGCCATTTGTAATCAGCAAGAAAAAGACACCGGATAACGTACGATATAAAAATGATTTTACGAAAATATTGCTGGTATTTGATTATGAAAGACACGATACAAATTTTTCGGAAGAAAAAATCACACAAATGCAACGCAAATTTTCCGATGTGACTGATATGGGACAATTGTACATAAATTATCCCATGATAGAATCATATCAACACTTAGTTTCGATTCCGGATTTAAATTATGAGGGCAGAAAAGTACCTGTTTCTTTGCAGCCGGGAAGTAAATATAAGGAACTTGTTAGGAAAGAGTCTATCATTCAAAAAATTGTGGAATTTCCACATAGATTAGATGATTTACTGAAAAAGCATTATGGAATAGACGATAAAGAAATTCGCCAAAAGTGTTGTGATAGTGTTCTTACATTAACGGACAGAGATTGTATAGAGGAAAGCTTAGAGAAAATTCTACAAAATATTATACCATATGACAAAGCTAAAACATTAAAATTTCAGTTAAAGGACTGGATAAACAAAGCTGAGTACGCAAATACCAAAAAGACATATTGGCAGTATATGAGGAATCTTTTCGTTGAAATTATTTATCATAATATTTGTAAAGCAAACCTTATTTTGCGAAATACATATAACATACAACCGGAACAATATAAAGAATGTTTTGAAGGTATTGATTTAGTAACAATCTTGGAAAAACAAAATGCGTCAAGCAGCAGTATAGATTCAGGATATATATGGGTTTTAAACACATGTATTTTTGTTGTAGCGGACTATAATTTTGCATTATTACAGAAAGAAAACAATTTGTAAGTGGTAAACAAAAAGGAGGACAAAATGGGTTCAGATTGTACAGTACCAATTGATGATGGCTTACTTAACATTCGAGTTGGCGCAATTATTTGCAGAGGAAATGAATTTCTAATGATGGAAAATGACAAAGATCCTTTTCTATATTCCGTTGGCGGTCGCGTAAAATTTGGAGAGACAGCGCAAGAGGCAATTGTGCGGGAAGTGCTTGAGGAAACAGGGACACAGATGGAAATTGACAGGTTGGGATTTGTTCATGAAAATTATTTTTATCTGGACGAGCCGGGCAGAGAGAATCAAGTAGTTTATGAAATTTCGTTCTATTTTTATATGAAAATGCCAGAAGATTTTTCGCCGGTTTGCGAGAGTTTTACGGGGAGCAATCACAAAGAACGATTGGTGTGGCTGACGATGGATGGTGATGAGAAAATTTATCCTGAATTTTTCCGGACGGAATTAAAACAGCCATGCGGCTTTGTAAAGCATATGTGCACGGACGACAGAAGGTAAATTATTTTTTTACCTCTAATTTTCCGGTTGACGCTTTTTTGTGAAAAAAGTAAAATAGATTTGTAATTTGATTACGGAATAGGAGGACTAAGAAACATGAAAATTGGTATTTTAGGATATGGTAACCTTGGACGAGGCGTGGAATGTGCAATTAAGCAGAATCCGGATATGGAGCTTGCTGCGGTATTTACGAGACGTGCGCCAGAGACAGTATCCATTTTGACAGAGGGAGCAGCCGTTTGTTCTGTTGATGATGTAGAGCAGTGGAAGGATAAGATTGATGTTATGATTCTCTGCGGCGGCAGTGCTACGGATTTGCCGGAGCAGACACCAAAATATGCAAAGATGTTTAATGTCGTAGACAGTTTTGATACACACGCAAGAATCCCAGAGCATTTTGAAAATGTTGATAAGTCTGCAAAAGAAAGCGGACATGTTGGTATTATTTCCGTGGGCTGGGATCCGGGAATGTTTTCTTTGAATCGTATGTATGCCAATGCCATTTTGCCGGAGGGACGTGATTACACATTCTGGGGCAAAGGAGTTAGTCAGGGACATTCGGATGCCATCCGCCGCGTGGAAGGTGTAAAAGATGGCAAACAGTATACAATTCCGGTAGAGGCTGCATTGGAGGCTGTAAGAAATGGTGAAAATCCGGAACTTACAACCAGACAGAAACATACCAGAGAGTGTTTTGTTGTATTAGAGGATGGTGCGGATGCTGCAAAGGTAGAGGAAACTATTAAAAATATGCCGAATTATTTCTCCGATTATGACACGACGGTTCACTTTATCAGTGAGGAAGAATTGAAAGCAAACCACAGTGGTATTCCACATGGAGGATTTGTAATTCGCTCCGGAAAAACAGGCTGGAATCAGGAAAATAGTCACGTAATTGAATATAGCTTGAAACTTGATTCAAATCCGGAATTTACTTCCTGCGTTATCGTGGCTTATGCGCGGGCAGCATATCGTCTGTACAAAGAAGGACAGAGCGGATGTAAGACAGTATTCGATATTGCTCCGGCTTATTTAAGTGCTAAAGATGGAGCAGAACTTCGCAAAAATCTGTTGTAAAAAATGTGTATTGCTAGAAATTAATCATAAAAATCAACCCCCGGTTTCATGATAAGAATCCGGGGGTTGATTTTACAAAATAATAGTTAAACAAATACCGACTGCAACAACACCTACCATGATAAGTGCGGCTATGCGGTATCCCATCCGGCGGCTTTTGACGCTGCTGTCCGAAAGAGACATTTGTTTGATTATTTCAACGGCTTTTTCCACATTTTTATCATCGACATAAATTTCAAATACTGGTTTTGCCATCCGGGCTGTGATGGATGTTTCGATGATTTCATGTTTTTTAGCAAAAATGTGATTGGCTTCGAGTTCGGAAATAATCTGGTCTGCTTCTAAAAAGTTTTCTGCAAGATAAATTTTAGTCATAACTGTATACCCCCCTTTTTTGTAATATCTTCATTATATATAAAAAGTAAAATAATGACAACCGTTTTATTTATAAGAACACAAAAAACTGGGCAATCTAAAAATAAAAACGGAGGACAGAAAAATGAATCAAAAGGATAATTTTAAAAGCGCTCTTCCGATGGCTGCACTGGATGAAATCCCACAGCCGTCAGAGAATGCAAAAGAAATTGTTGGACTTGTGAAAGCGCAGGGCAAAGTAACCGGCTATAAGCTTTCGGATGGACAAATGGTAAGTAAGAGTGAAGGAGTTGCTATGGCAAAAGCGGGCGATATTCAGGGCGTGGGCGTAGCGCACCGTGGGGATACAGAGTATTTAAAGGCACTTCCGGATGGAAAGGAGACGAATAATCTCAGCAGCCTGCCAACTGTGCGGTGACAAGTTCAAGGACAAGGAAAATCAAATTATATTTTGTAAAACATGCAATATATTTTTTTGAATTTGCAGCGCTGGTTTTTTTGTAGTATTCAAGAGAAATCATACTTGCCATAGAAGCAATTAAAGTTCCTAAGCCGCCAATATTTACACCAATTAAAAGGGCGGTACTATTTTGGGTAAATTTAGATAACAAGATGGCGGCAGGAACGTTGCTTACAATCTGGCTGACGAGGATGCCGCCACCAATTTCCCTTCCGGAAATGATGTGGGATAAAAAACTGTTTATCCATGGAATCTGTGCAATATCCCCAACAAGGATAAAAAGGCAGACAAATTTGATTAATAAGTTAAAGTTAATAGTTCGAAATGTTTTTTTGTCGAAAAGAAAAAGGCTGGCAAGAACTAGAATAAAGGTCACATAATGGGAAACAATTCGAAGGATGTTCAAAAGGCACAAAATAAATAATAAAATAAAAACAAGGCTCCAAAATCTTTTGTACTTAAGAGATTTTGAAAAGCTATTTTCTTCATCGACTGTTATTGCTATTTTTTCCTTTTTAAAATTAAAAAAAATGAGAGCCAGTAAAAAAAGAAAGGCGACGATTCCGTAAGGAAGTATGGCAGCGTAAAAAGAGCCAAGTGTCATTTGGTAAGTTTGGAATAAATAAACATTTTGTGGGTTGCCGATTGGCGTCATCATACTGCCCATATTGGCTGCAATTGTTTCTAACACAAGAAGTTTAATTAACAAATCATTGCGGTTTAATCGGTTTAGAATGCCAATGGAAAAAGGAACGAGCACGATGAGTGCAACGTCATTTGTTAAAAGCATACTAAGAAAAAAACATGCGCCAATAAGAAAGAGAGCAAGTTTAGATGTGTTACCTGTTTTATTTAAGAAAAATGTTGTGAAATTGTCAATATAACCCAACTTTGTTATACCGGCGACAACACCCATCAGACTGAAAAGTAAGCCAAGTGTTTCAAAATTAATTTGTCCAATTGTATATTGATAAAAAATTTCCATAGTGTAATACCTCTTTATAATAATCCAATTATGTATCGGCTAACTTCGGAAAAAAATAAAGTGATTAAAATTATTTGATTCTTGGTTGACAAATGTATACCTATCAAGTACTATAAAGACAAGGTATACAAATGATTACCAAAAGAAAAGGAGGTTACTTATGGGGGAAATTCATTTATCGGATGCAGAATGGGAGATTATGAATTGTCTGTGGAACAAACCGAATCAAAAAATCAGCGAAATTGTTATTGCGTTAAGTGAAAAGAAGGCGTGGGATAAACACACGGTGATAACACTTTTGAATCGGATGGAGAAAAAGGGAGCAGTGTCATTTGAGAGAAATGGCCGCGCCAAAGAGTATTATCCGTTAATTTCACAAAAAGAAACTGTAAAGCAGGAGACAGAGCAGTTTTTTGAGCGTGTTTGTCAGGGCAGTTTACGATTAATGGTTAATTCTTTTCTTAGCAGCAAGGCGGTTAAGAAAGAAGATTTGGATGAGTTATATCGTATGTTAGATGAAGCAAGAGAGGGGAAAGAATAATGTTTGAATTTATGTTGGAATGTCATCTTTTGATGCTTTTTCTGATTTTGTTACGGGCTTTGTTTGGCTCCTTTCTTTCCGCAAAAATGCGTTACGCTTTGTGGTTATTTATCCCGCTTCGTTTTTTGCCGTTTGGGTTGTTATTTGAAGCAGGAAAGCAGACTGTTTTGGTAAATCTGATTGGGAAAATACTAGCTATGCTGCCGCAGGTTTCCTTTGCCCGGTTTGACGCTTCCGCTATCCGTATTCCGGTCTGGTTCATGACTGTGTGGGCGGTGGGAAGTGTACTTGTGCTTGTTTGGCAGTGGTTCGTAAATTTTCGCTTTGAAAAGAAATTATATGAAGAAAGAGAAAAACTTCCGCAGGATACGGCAGCTTATCCGGTCTATCTGGTAAATGATATTGCATCGTCCTGTGCATTTAAAATACATGGCGAAAAAGCGATTTATGTAGGGCGGAAGGCAGCCAATGATTTGGAAGTTTTTCAGACGGTTATCAAACATGAAACCAGTCATTTGGATTCTGGGGATTTGTTTTTTGGAAAAGTTCGAATGCTTTTGACAGCGGTCTTCTTTTTTAGTCCGATTGCCTGGCTGGCAGCCGTATTATCAAAAAGGGACTGTGAGATGGCGTGCGACGAGCGAACAATTAATCGCATGGGAATTGCAAAAGAAGAATACGGAAAAATCTTGCTGGATTTGACAGCGGAAAGATTAAATACAGACGTATTATTCTGCCATGCAGTTATGATTTCACCTTCTTCTTATGGATTAAAGGTTCGAATTAAAAATGTTTTGTCAAAGCAGAGAAACAAAAAAAGACAGATTCTGATGGGGATTTTGGTTGTGCTGTTTTGCATTGGAACATGTTTTTATGAAATTCCATTTTTACATAATATGAATCAGGAAGAAACGATTCGGCAGTACGTTTTTTATTGTAACCAGGAATACTTTATGGGACTGCAAAAAATATGTGTACCGGAGAAGATGGATTATTTTTTTCATCCTAAAGTTACCGGAAAAATTGTTTCCCTTAACAAAACGAGTGAGAATTCGGAAGAGGTTTTGTATCAGGTTGTGACAGAAGACAAAAAAGGATGCAAAAAGAAACAGTCCATTTGCTTAGTGCAAAGAGAGCAGTGGAAGGTAAAGCCGTGGTCAGAAGCAAACGTCCCTTTTCAATATGATGTTGTTAAGAATAAGATTCGCATTAAAGCCTATATTGGCAAGGAAGATGTAATTTCCGTGCCAGAGAAGATAGAGGGAAAAACAGTCAACGAAATTCGGTCGGGTGCATTTAAGAATTGTAATGTGAAAAAAATTACGATTCCCGCCTCGGTAGAAACAATTGGCTCTATGGCATTTTTTAACTTGCCGGACTGCGAGGAGATTACAATTGGAAATAAAATGGCTCTCAAATCCGATGACATTTTCAAAAGATGTCCCAAATTAAAAGAGGTCAACACGAAAGGAAAGGGAACGATTGTCTGGTTTATTGGAAATAGTTTGATTGAAGATGGAAATCTGGATACCTATTTTCAGGATATCTGTGACCAGAAAAAGGAGCCGGTGATTCATTACACAAATACAGGAAGCGGTTACATGGTAATGGACCATTTGAATGATTTTCAAAAGGATTTGCCGGAAACGGCATATCTGACAGCAGATGTAATTCTTATCCAGCCACTTCACGATTATGAGGCAATGATGGTTTCCACTCTTTCTGATAAATGCCGCAAAGATGCAAAAATTTATTCGCTTGGAACCATTTACACGAGATATAGAAATTACTGCAAATTTAAAAATGATTTTTCAAAACCGCTTGCTGGGTTTACACCGGGTGGTGATTTGTGTGATGATCTTGTCCAGAGAAAGATACTCAAGCACTATGATATTCAGTCAATGGATGAAGTTCATCCGACGTACTTAAATGGATTTATTTCCGGAGCGAGTATTTACAAGGAACTTTTCCATGGAAAGGTTTTGGATATTGATTACAAAAAAATGAGTTATTCGCTTGATTCTTTCATCCCCGGCAAGACCGATAAAGAGCGGGAAGAAAAAATGAAAGAGATTTTGGATGCCGCACAGAAATTTGATGTGAAGGAATATCAAAAGAGCGGGCGTGGATATTATGGGTATTCGGAGAAGATAAAGCGAGGGGCGTAATATAGCTTGCAGAAAAAATGTAAACTTTCGACAAAATCATGCAAAAACATTACCAGTAGTTCCTGAAAATGGAGCTACTGTTCCTTTTCAAATAAACTTTTCTCTATTATAATAAAAAAATGAACGAATAAATAGAGAGGAGAGTTTAATTATGAAAATAACAGAAAGAAAATGCAAACAAATTGTTGGCGGAGCGGCCGCGGCGGCACTGCTGCTATCGGGAGTGCATTTACCGGGGGCGGCATGGAAAGAGGTAAAAGCGGACACCGTATCAGTCAATGCGAAGATTACCAAGGAGCTAATCAATAAAAGAAACCGATTCCTTAAGCAGTTTGCATTATCCGATGGAAGTTTTACGGCAGTCGCGTATTCGATGCCGGTTCACTATAAAAAGAAGGGCGTATGGAAAGAAATTGATACAACAATGAAAAAAGTGGGAAAGAAAAAATATCAGACAAAATCTACGGATTTAATCATTCAAGTATCAAAAAAATCCAATAAAAAATCGGTGATTACCCTAAAACGTGATTCCAATTCTATATCGTGGGCTTTGAAAGGGAAAAAAGTCAAATCAGCAAATGTAAAAATCAGCAATCCCAAGAAATTCAAACAAACCGATGTATTAAACCAAAATGTCGTTTCTTACCCAAAAGTGTTAAAAAACACAAGCATTACCTATAACATTTTCCCGGAACGTGTGCAGGAAGTTATTACCGTATCGAAAAAGCAGAAGGCAAAGAAGTGGACGTTCAAAATCAATGCAGGAAAAATGAAAATCAAGGGTAAAGGAAATCAGGTGTATTTCAAAACGAAAAAGGGCAAGAAAAAATACCAGCGTCTGCATACAATTGTGACCGATGCCAATGGAGTTTCTACTTCTAAAGTAAAAGTGAAATATAACAAGAAGAAAAAGACACTTACCGTGACGCCGTCAAAGAAATGGTGGAACAGTAAAAAGAGAAAATTCCCGATGGAGATGCGAACCAGTTATCTGACAGACAAACACAGCAGAAATGTAAAAGTAGGAGCAGCCTACAGCGGAGCACCAAACGGAACATTTACCTATGATAAATCACTGCTTTTACAAGCGAATAAATGTATTGGATTTGTTCAGATGTCAGCGATAGCGGATTTGAAAAAGCCGAATGCACAGATACGAAGTGCAGCGTTACATATCAAAAATAAAAAGACATTAAAAATGGGAGCAGGAAAAACATTTGATATTTCTGTGCACAAAGTAAAAGATAAATGGTCTGCGAAAAAACTGACGTTCAACAACCGTCCGGCTTATGAGGCAGAGGCAGCAGCCAAGACCGGCATCCAGAAAAAAGGAAGTTATTCACTGGATGTGACGGCGCTTGTGAAAGGATGGCATCAGGGGGAGAATAATTATGGTGCCACTCTGGTTGCAGAAAACACAAACCGCACATATCAAGCAGAGTTAGACAGAAATCCGTATTTTGCCGTGAATTATGAAGTAGTAGGATTTGATGGAGCTGTTCAGTTAAAGGAAAATGAGCCAATTACCAGAGACATTATCAAAGAAGGTCAGGAAAACTATTTCT
>OHLQ01000664.1_pt1 | contig 14526 bp, 14 predicted proteins | sample 1569081 | NCBI WGS metagenome assembly OHLQ01 (sample SAMEA3879585, study PRJEB24766) | human gut metagenome | biome: human-associated habitat; feature: feces | place: USA | collected 1985/1987 | reverse complement strand
CTTGTACCGAAAATAATGTTACATCCCTGATCTGCTAAATCAACTGCTGCATCATAAGCAGATTCATCTTCCGGGATCAGAGTTTTCTCTACGACCTGATCCTCAGATAATCCGAGATTGCTCATCATCTGATCGATACCAGCCATATGTGCTGCTGTATATCCCTCGTTCTCATCACCAATGTAGATCACACCTACCTTGATATCCGATGCTGATTTTGCTTCGCCGGCTGCTGCACTGCTCTCTGTCGCAGCTACAGTATTGTCTGCAGCACTGTTATCTGCTGCATTGCCTGCTGATGCATTGTCTGCCGCTCCATTTGAACCACATCCTGCCAGCATGGAAACGGTAAGTCCCATTGTCAATAATACGCTTAATGCTTTCTTCATTTTTTCATCCTCCTGTATCACTACTTGATAGAAATACATGAGTAAATTTAGCATAGAGAAATTTTTCCGTCAATGCAATTTTCGCCGTATTTCACCCAAAATCCAATTTTTAGCGAAAAATTTTTTCATTTATAAGCGGAGGTTATTTTTATCATTCCAGGAACTTATGGAATTTTCTATTTTCTGCCATTTATGTTTTCAAATGCCTTAACGAAAGATTTTTATAATTCCTCTGTCATTCAACTGTTTTAGAAATGAAACCAGAAGCGGCACCACAAACAGGCCGATAATTCCAAAAAATTTTAAGCCAATCAGCATACACGGCAGCATAATCACCGGTGATAACCCCATCTGCTTTCCAACCAGTTTTGGCTCGATCAGATTCCGCACGACCGTAATCACAAGGTAAAGTCCAAACACGCCAACTCCGGTAGAAATCCTTCCAGATGCAAAAGCAAGAACTGCCCACGGAATCAGCACTGTTCCTGTTCCAAGCACCGGAAGAATATCAAGCACTGCAATGATAAACGCGATGGCAAATGCATTTTTTATGCCAAGTAAAAACAGTCCTGCCACAAGTTCCGCAAATGTAATACCAAAGATCAGGCAGTACGAGAGGATACATTTTCCCATCGTCCCTGTCACATAATTTTTTCCATCCCGGAATGCCCGCTGGTATTCTGCCGGGATCTGCCGCTTTAAAAATGCTTTGATCTCCGGAAATTCCAGTTCCATAAATACGGTCGCGATCACCGCAATCAGAAGTTTCATAAAAAATCCCGGGATTCCTGCCGCCATCCCGGACACCCCGTCGATGACACCATCCGAGATCCCCGACATCAGTTTTCCTGCATTTTTCAGTGTCTGTGCGGACTCTTCCCCAACTCCATGTAAACCGGATGTTTTTCCTGTCAGTTCTGTCGGATAAAATACAGAAACAAAGCGGTCTAACCACTGGTAAAAGCGCTGCATGACCGGGACGATCGTATCTGAAAAAAATACGGATAATTCCCTTGCCGTATCGTAAATCAGACGCACCAGATAACTGCCCGCAAAATAAAGGAATACCGCTAAAATAATATAAAAGAAAAGAACGACCGCGACCGCCACGATCCCTCTTTGAATATGCATCCGCTCCGCAATAAACTGTACCGCTCCCGACAGCAGTACCGCCACCGCAAACGCCGCAAGAAACGGAAACAGCACAGAACCTGCCGCCTTAAGCACTACCCACAAAATCCCAGAATGCAAATCCGGTCAGAAAATCCTTTTGCCGCCTCAATCGTTCTTCCCTGTTCATCGCCCACCATTTTTCCTTTTCTGTATCTTTTTTCATCCACTATTATTATCTATATCCGCTTTGGGCAATCTCATTCTTATTTATGAAATATTTTTATTTCCTTCAAGGATTCGGATGTCGAAAGGTGGCTTCCGGTTTTTTGATTGGTAAATTGCACAAATAAAAAACACCCACAGCATATCATCTCTGGCATACTGCGGGTATTTTACCGTGACATAAGATGCACGGAATCTCTCTTATTCTTCTAATTTTAAAATATAAATACAGTTCGGTTTGTCAACCTTGACTGGTGCACCGTTCTGCAGAGAAAAACCTTTCTCATAATTGATCGTGTAAGATACGATGTCATTGGATGTATTATTCACGGTCAGATAATGTTTCTCATCCGGGTAAATAGCTAACATCTTCGGATAATCACTGTCTACCTTTGTGCGGAATTCCTGTGTCAGCATACCTGTATCCGGATCGATCTCATATGCTACGACCGTATTTACTCCGGCATTGGAAGCAAACAGATACTTTCCGCTCTTGCTGATCTCCATACCGGATGCAGCACAGATGTCTTCCTCTTTCCTGCCCTGTGTTGTGATCGTCTGGATCTTATCAAACTGTGGCTGGTCATTCTCAACGCTATACTTATACACCTCGATCTCATGTGTCAGTTCATACAGGATATAAGCATATTTTCCATCTCTGGAAAAACGGATCATTCTCGGCGCAGACTCAAGCGGTCCACGAATGATATCCACCAGTTTTAATTTACCATAAGTATAATCCACACGATAGATCTTAACCTGATCTAATCCGTTATCAACTGCACACAAAAACTTCTGATCCGGTGTCAGTTTTACACAGTCAACATGTGGTGTGTTGGTACGTCTGTCGCTTCCGCGCGCCATACCTATATGGAAAATACCATCTGCGATAGCTCCGATGCTTCCATCTTTTTCAAGATGCATCATCGTCACACGTCCGTCATGATGTCCACCAACGAAAAGATAACGATTCTCATCATCCACTTCCACATAGCATCCTCTCATGCCGCCAATCCACTGTTTATTCACAGCCTCAAGATCTCCATCCGGAAGAACCTTAAATGCTTCCACACCTTCATCAGCAATCGAATAAAGGAACTTTCTATCCTTTGAAACAACAAGATCTGACGGGTTATTGATTGGTACTACTTTACGTTCTTTCATACTGCCATTTGCCACATCCACATCATAAATATGGATTCCGACACTGTTTTCATGAGTATATGTACCTACATAAGCCACATATTTTTCCTTTTTCATACTTTTATCCTCCTTATTTTTCGGGGCAGAGTATTTTCCTCCCTACTCTTTTCTTCGTAAAATATCATACTTCTCAAGCGGATGCCCCAGATCAATATATAAAACCTGTTTTGGATGCGGTGCTGATTCCATATCTGCTCCATCCTCATCCACAATCCGTTTCACAGTCACCGTCAGATTTTCTCCATCCGGCTTCATAATCTCAATCTCTTCACCAACCGAAAACTTATTGCGCTGTTCGATCCGGTAAAGTCCTTCTTCATTCTGCTCTCCAACAATTCCCAAATATGTGTACTCTTTTAAATAGGTGTTATTGTCGTAAATCTGTGCTTCATCTGAAGGCTTTCCAAAGAAAAATCCGGTTGTAAACTGGCGGTAGGTACAGTTGGATATCTGATCTAAATACCATGGCAGATTCTTTTTGTAAAGCTCCGGTGACACTTTGTAGTCATCGATCGCCTTGCGGTAAGTTCTTGCCACAGTCGCAACATATAGTGCTGTTTTCATTCTACCCTCTATTTTAAAACTGTCAATACCTGATTCCATTAATTCCGGTATGTGTTCGATCATACAAAGATCTTTGGAGTTAAAAATATAAGTTCCACGCTCATTCTCATAAACTGGCATATACTCGTTTGGTCTCGTTTCCTCCACGATGGAATATTTCCAGCGGCACGGATGTGTACATGCTCCCTGATTCGCATCACGTCCGGTAAAATAGTTAGATAACAGGCATCTTCCGGAATAAGAAATGCACATTGCACCGTGAATAAACGTCTCTATCTCAAGGTCATCCGGTATATTTGCACGAAGTTCTTTAATTTCATTTAAAGAAAGTTCACGGGCCGATACCACACGCTTTGCACCGAGTCCATACCAGAAACGGTATGTTTCGTAGTTGGTATTATTCGCCTGTGTACTGATATGGCGCTCAATATCCGGGCAGACTTCCTTTGCAATCATAAACACACCAGGATCTGCGATGATAAGTGCATCCGGTTTTTCTTCTTTTGCAAAGGAATCCAGCTCTTTGAAATATTCCCTTACACCCTCTAAATCGTCATTGTGGGCAAGGATATTTGCCGTCACATATACTTTCACCTCATGCTCGTGTGCAAAACGAATTCCCTCTCTCATTTCTTCCATGGAAAAATTTTTTGCTTTTGCACGAAGTCCAAATGCCTCGCCACCAATGTACACGGCATCTGCACCATAGATCACTGCAATTTTTAATACCTCAAGGCTGCTTGCCGGTATCAAAAGCTCCGGTCTTCTCATAACTTATCTATCCTTTCGCATCTTTTTCAGATACACCCTTTCTATTTTTTCCATGTGCTGACGGTCACTCCGTCACCAATCGGCAAAACTGCCGTGACAAGACGCTCGTCATGTGTCAGTTCATATAGATACTCCCTCATTCTCTTATGGATCCTCGTCACCGCAAAACGGGATTCTATGATATCTCCATCCTGCAGCACATTGTCAGAAACCAATGTTCCTTCGGAGCCAAGCAGCCGTAATATATCCGGCATAAAATGAATATACTGTCCCTTTGCGGCATCCATAAAAATGAAATCATAAGATTCCGTCAGTGTCGGAAGAATCTGCGCCGCATCTCCTTCTAACAGCATAATCTGTTTTTCTTTCCCTGCACGTATAAAATTCTCTTTTGCAATTGGAATTCTCTTTTCATAATTCTCAATCGTTGTAATCTCACACGGCACCGGATCATATTCCGCCATCAAAATGGCAGAAAATCCGACTGCGGTCCCCACTTCAAGGATCCGCATCGGACGTTTCATTGCAAGAAGCAGCTTTAAAAACTGCTGCATCTCTTTCCTTATGATCGGCACATAACTATCTAGTGCTTCCTGTTCTATCTGATCTAAAATACTGGTATTCCCCGTATCAAGCGAATTGATATAGGTGACCAGACGTTCATCTACTATCACTCGACTGCTCCTGCCTGTTCATTTTCATCTGTGTTCTGACCTTCTTCTCCGGCATCATCCGCCCCGGTATCATCCGAAGATGTTCCGTCCGATGAATCCAGATCTGTTCTTTGTTCTGTGCTCTCTGTGCTTTCCGTACTCTCCTCAGATTCTGCCGCCATAACCACCATCATATCTTTCGCTGTCATGGATGTATTTAACGTGTAGGTTCCTGTTTTTAACTTTCCATGATACGCTGACATACGAAGCTGTACATAAAACAGATTCGCATCGCGGATCAGCCCCTCTTTCTTTAACAGCTTACCAATCTGATATTCCGACAGATCTCCCGTCACATCTACGGTCACATCGGTTCCAGGTTTTTCTTCCACCGGTCCTTCGGTAAACACCCGATAGCCGAAATCATAGCAAAAACTGCCCAGCTTTATCAAACCGATCACAACAAGTAACATGACCAGAATCGAAAAACTGATGCTGACAAATTTTAATACCAGTTTATTCAGCTTCATATGAAATCCTCCAGACTATTCCTCAAATCCAACTTCAAAATCCAGTTCTTCGATCAGCGTCCAGTTGACCTTCTGCACCACACGGCAAAAAGCATTTTCTGCTGCAAGATATTCTGCGACAAGTGGATTTTTCCGAAACTCACGGTATTCCTGTTCCATCTTATCCGTCGCATCATAAAGATCCACATTTCCATCACTGTTCTGTAACAGATAATTTTTGTGGCGGAATGCGTGGATCTGCTGCTCTAACTGCGGCTGATTGTGCACTCTGTTTTTGATATCCTGATATCTGATATATTCCTCGCTGAATTTGATTGCATCCACCAGTTCCTGCATGGCTTCATCCATTCTGCTCATGATACATCTGTCCTTCCTACACTTCCATAATGATCGGCATGATCATCGGTCTGCGCTTTGTCTCTTTCCACACGAAATCACCTAAAGAATCCTTGATCTCATTTTTGATCTTGCCCCAGTCGGTGATTCCTTTATCCATACAATACTGCATCTTATCTTCAAGCAGATGCTTTGCATCCTCCATCAGACTCTCTGCACCTCTGACATAGACAAATCCACGGGATACGATATCCGGTCCCGCAAGCACCTGTCCGGAACCGCTCTCTAATGTCAGAACGACAATGATGATTCCATCTTCCGCAAGATGCTGTCTGTCGCGGAGTACGATGTTGCCGACATCACCGACACCGAGTCCGTCGACCATGATATCACCTACATGGACTCTTCCTGTCACTTCTGCTTTTTCGTCATCTAACTCAAGCACATCACCAGAGGTCAGGATAAAGATATTGTCCTTGTTGATGCCAAGTTCTTCTGCCACTCTCGCCTGTGCCAAAAGATGACGGTACTCTCCATGTACCGGAACGGCATACTTCGGTTTTACCAGGGAGTAGATCAGTTTGATCTCTTCCTGACAGGCATGACCGGATACATGTACGTCCTGGAAAATAACGTTTGCACCCTTCATGGAAAGCTCATTGATAATACCGGAAACTGCCTTTTCATTTCCCGGGATCGGGTTGGAACTGAGCACGATCGTATCGTTAGGTTTGATCGTAACTTTTTTATGCATGCCACATGCCATACGGGACAATGCCGCCATGGACTCTCCCTGGCTTCCGGTCGTGATCATAACCGTTTTCTCATCCGGATAATTTTTCAGTTCTTCAATATCGATCAGCGTATTGTCCGGAATATTAATGTAGCCAAGCTCCGACGCAATGCCGATGATATTCACCATACTGCGTCCTTCCACGACAACTTTCCTGCCGTATTTATAAGCTGTATTAATGATCTGCTGCACACGGTCTACGTTAGACGCAAATGTTGCAATGATGATCCTCGTATTCTTGTGATCTGCAAAGATCTCATCAAAGGTCTTGCCGACTGTCTTTTCTGACATGGTAAATCCCTTGCGCTCTGCGTTGGTACTGTCACATAACAGTGCAAGTACACCTTTTTTACCGATCTCACCAAAACGCTGTAAATCGATGGCATCTCCAAATACCGGTGTGTAATCCACCTTGAAGTCACCTGTGTGCACAACGATACCTGCCGGTGAATAAATGGCAAGCGCTGCTGCATCCTGAATACTGTGGTTCGTACGGATGAACTCCACGCGAAAACAGCCTAAATTGATATGCTGTCCGTATTTTACCACCTTGCGTTTCACTTTTGTCAGCATATTATGTTCTTTTAACTTATGTTCAATGATACCGATGGTAAGCTTTGTTGCATAAATCGGAACATTGATGTCCCTTAAGACATATGGAATCGCTCCGATATGATCCTCATGTCCGTGTGTAATGAAAAATCCCTTGACTTTATCAATATTATCTTTCAGATAAGTCACATCCGGGATGACAAGATCGATTCCATACATGTCATCTTCCGGGAAAGACAGACCACAGTCCACTACAATGATGCTGTCTTCGTACTCAAAAGCAGTAATATTCATTCCGATCTGCTCTAAGCCGCCAAGCGGAATGATCTTAAGTTTTGAAGTTTTTTCTTTTTTGTTCTCTTTTACACTGGTTCTCTTTTTTCGTTCCGGTCTCTCTGCTTTTTTTGAATCATTCTGGCTGATTCCTGCCTCCTTATTCTCTTTCATATTCAATGTCCGCATCCTCTATCAATTCTGAAAATATTTTACCTACTGCCGCAAGTTCCGTGTCGTCGTCTACCATCTCGCACACAACGTCATCGTCCTCTGTGGCGACCTCCTTCAAAATGTACGCATCACAGTCGCCATCTTCCTCTTCCGTGACAAAAAAATAACGCGTACCGTTTACCTGTGTCTCCTCCACAACAAAAAAATCAATACTCTCTTTTGTCTGTGGGTCCACAAATGTTACTTTTTCCATGTGCATCCTCCATGCATAACACAAAAACCGCATTCGAAAACCTGCGGCTTTTGTCAGAACCTGTTTACTTCTCTACGTGCATACTCCGATAATCCAGATATCCCTGCAAAATAAAGACTGCAGCAATCTCATCGACATATTTTTTGCGGTCTTCCCTGCGGATACCGGACTCCATCATGTGTTTATCTGCGGAAACGGTCGTCAGTCTCTCATCCCACAAAATAACTTCTAACCCTGTCCGTCTCTCTAACATCTCCTGAAACTCTTTTGTCTTTTCGCAACGCTCTCCCTCTGTGTTATTCATATTTTTCGGATAACCCAGAACAATACACTCCACCTGATATTCTGCGATAATCGCTTCGATCCTCGCCAAAGTCTGGCGCAGTTTATTAGGGGACTGGCGTCTTATGATCTCCAGTCCCTGCGCAGTTAATAAAAGCTCATCGCTGACTGCCACACCGACAGTCTTTGAGCCAAAATCCAAACCTAAAATCCGCATAAACTTCCTATTCCCAATGATTATTTTTGATATAAGCCTTTAAAACTTCTTCGACCAGTTCGTCACGTTCCACTTTCATGATCAGGCTTCTTGCATTATTATGACTGGTAATATATGTGGGATCTCCAGACATAATATATCCAACAATCTGATTCACTGGATTATAGCCTTTCTCGCTCAGTGCACGATACACAATCGTAAGCACGTCACCAACCTTTAACTCCGGCTCTTTCTCCACTCTGAAATATTGTGTATTATTGATATTCTGCATATTTTTCACGCCCTTATACCTGCTATAAAAAGCATTGCTAGTTTTTATTTTAATATAGTTTGTCCTAAAATTCAACCAAAAGATAAATATCGTCTTTTAATTTTCCTTTTATCTTTCCTGTCACGAACTGATTTGCCATGTTTTTTTCTGTTTCAAACGCCACTTTGACATACTCTTTTGTGTATCCGGTAAAATATGTTTTTCCATCCACCACAAGTTCTTCCTCTAACAGTGCCGTCTTTTCTTTTCCGACATAATAATTCCGGAATTCTTCAGACATTTTCTTTTCCAGTGACAGAAGAATATTGCTTCTCTCTGTCTTTTTCTGCTCCGGCACCTGATCCGGCATCACCGCCGCCTTCGTACCTTCACGCACCGAATATTTAAAAATGTGCATCTCATAAAAATGTATTTTTTTCAGATATTCTTCTGTAATTTTAAACTCTTCTTCCGTCTCTCCCGGAAAACCAACGATCACATCTGTGGTAAGTGCAGGATTTCCCAGATATTTTCTCAGAAGCCCGCATTTCTCTGCATATTCTGCGCTTCTGTATCTGCGATTCATTCGCTCCAGTGTGGTATCACATCCGCTCTGCAGGGACAGATGGAAATGCGGACACATTTTCGGCAATGCGGCAATGCTCTGCACAAATTCTTCTGTGATGATTCCCGGTTCCAGGGAGCCCAGACGGATTCGTTCGATTCCTTCTACCTCATGTACTGCCCGGATCAGGGAAAGCAGTGTTTCTTTCTCTTCTGCCGGGAAATCTACACCATAAGAGCTTAAATGAATTCCTGTCAGAACAACTTCCTTGTATCCTTTTGCTGCAAGTGCATGAACCTCATCCATTACATGCGCGATCTTGCGGCTTCTGACACGACCTCTTGCATAAGGAATGATACAGTAAGTACAGAATTGATTACAGCCGTCCTGAACTTTGATATATGCGCGTACATGCTCTGCTGTATGATCAATTGCCAGTTCTTCATATTCTTTTGTCTGGTTGATCTTGAGCACATGTTTCTGTTTGGTGTGCTGTTGCTCATATTCCTCGAGTACCTGGACAATATTTCCCTTCTGATTGTTTCCAAGGATCAGGTCTACAGCCTCATCTTTATCCAGTTTCCCTTCATCTGTCTGTACATAACATCCGGCTGCGATCACGATAGCATCCGGGTTCATTTTCTTTGCTTTGTGCAGCATCTGTCTGGATTTACGGTCTGCAATGTTGGTTACTGTACAGGTATTAATTAAATATACATCAGCCCCCGGTTCAAAAGGTACGATCTCGTAGCCCGCTTCTTCCAGAAGCTGCTGCATGGCTTCTACTTCATAGGCGTTTACTTTACATCCTAAGTTGTGAAGTGCAACTTTTTTTCCCATTCTTTCCTCCTAATTGATTTTTCTGTTTTTATAATTCTATACCTGCATACTCATTTTCTGTAGTCTGGACTTTGTATACATGCTGACATTTCGAAAACTTATCTGCTTACAGAATAGATTTTGTTTTCGCTTTAGTTATTGTTCATTTTCTACAAAACAGTCTGATATTTTAGCACTGTTCTACATTTTCACTAAATCTTTCTGGAAATTTTATCCGTTTTCACCTTGACTTTTATGGTCTCTGCCGTTAAGATGAAAACTGTAAGCTGACAGACAATCAGGTCAGCAAATAACTATTATTAAGGGAGGTTCTCATAATGAAAACAGTTAAAATTTCACTGAACTCTATCGATAAAGTGAAAGCGTTCGTTAATGAAATCAGCAAATTCGACTGCGATTTCGATTTAGTATCCGGAAGATATGTAATCGACGCAAAATCTATCATGGGTATTTTCAGCCTTGATTTATCCAAACCAATCGATTTAAACGTCCACGCTGATGGCGCTGCTCTTGATACCGTTATGGCAATCGTAGGCAAATACGTTACAGAATAATTTTTTCGCAGTCATTGAGGAACTGTTTACCAGTTCCTCTTTTTTTGTATACCAGAGTTTCAAGTTCAAACATAAGGAAGTAGCGTCAGCAGATTCCGAATGTTTGTAATCGATATTAATCAAACTCGACAATTACTAATCAATTTTGTTTAGAGATTATTTGTTGTCGTGTTCCTGTTTCTTTTGATTATTTGATTTATCCATATTATCCTGCCTATATGAACTAATGTTATCATTTTGTTATCGGTATTGATAACACTTGCTCTGCAACTGTGGATAATAGCAATATATTCCGCCTCAAATTATAAGCGGTTTTGCTTAGAAAATCAATAATCTTATTGTTAAAAAAACATCTGCCATACTCTCATAGATAACAATGACAAAATATAAAACGGAAGTAGATATAGTAACCTTTGCAGTCGGTTCTTTGCTGTATATATTATAATACTCTGAATCGGTATCCATATCCAAAGGATAATACTAAATAATTCAATTTTATACGCTATCCAATAACAGAGCATTGGGAGTAACAACAAGAACATTCCAATAACTGACTTGCATTGTAATTTTTCTTTTAAAGAATATCTGAGCGGAAATCCTTTTTTAACTAAACGTAATTCATTTTGCACATTATAGCTGACAACATTCTGTCCTAATATCAATGTAACTATTCAGCACCCCGTTTAGGGTACATAAATTTTTGGTCAAAACAGAGAAAATATAATTTCTGTTTTATCATTGCTTTATTGCGAAAAGTGGATAACTTTTCAATGTGACTGCCAAATACTTTTTGTCTGTGAATTACTAAACAATAAGGCCTTGATTACAGCCAGATAACGTTTTATTTGTGGATTTTATCTGAGTGTTATCGGCAGTTATTTTCTGATTTTTACTGTTTATCCACCGTCATTTTGACAGTACATCCAAACCTTACAATTCGCTTTTTAGCACATTTTCCGTTAAAATAGATGTATCAAATCTTAACGGAAGAAGGTGGTCTGATTGACAAAAGATGAAATGATCAAGCAGTTATTACAGCAGGTTAATTCCTTAACATCAACTGTAGATTCCTTGAATGCTACGATCAATACTCAAACACAGTTAATCGTTCAGCTCAATCAGACAATACAGGAACTGAAGGAACAGCTTAATAAAAACTCCAAAAACAGTTCCAAACCACCTTCAAGTGATGGCTATAAAAAACCTGCTCCTAAGAGTCTCCGCAAACCATCCGGAAAAAAGGTCGGTGGACAAGACGGACATCAGGGGACACATTTAGCGGTAATAACAGCTCCGGATGAAATCGTCACACATATGCCATCCGCATGTAAAGGATGCCGACATTACCAGATGTGCAAAGGCACCGCCTGCATTGCTGAGAAACGACATGTCATCGATGCGGTTGTCACAGTAAATGTAACAGAACATCAAGTTCTGGAACTTCCAATCTGTATGCTGCACGGGGATACCCGCAGAGGTGAGTTTCCTGCTGATGTAAAAGCAGCCGTACAGTATGGCGAAAACCTTCAGTCATTAGCTGTTGCGTTGAATACCGTAGGTGCAGTCAGCATCAAACGCACCCATGAGATCCTTTCCGGAGTATTTAACATTCCGATTGCAACAGGAACAATCAGCAGCATGGTAAAAAGATGCGCTGACAGTCTGAGTGAAACAATAGGTAAGATCAAGAATAAAATGATCGATTCCGCACTTGGACATTTCGATGAAACAGGAACCAGAGTGGATAAAAAACTCTGGTGGGTTCATGATGCCTCAAACTGTGAATACACCTATCTTGATATCAGTCCCAAACGTGGAAATGCGGGCATGGAACAATGCGGTGTTCTCCCGGAATTCAAAGGGATTGCCATGCATGACTGCTGGGCTTCCTACTGGAATTATCCGGATATTCAGCATGCAGTCTGCTGTGCTCATCTTCTCCGTGAATTAACGGGGATTGATGAAAATCATCCTGAACAGAAGTGGGCATCTGCATTTATAGACCTTTTACTGGAAATGAAAAAGGTCAAAGACAAAGCTGTAGAGAAAGGTAAGGACTTTCTGAGCTATTATCACTATCATAAGTTCGATAAAAAGTATGATGAACTTATCGAACAGGCCCGGAAGGAAAATCCACTTCCCGAAACCACGGAGAAAAAACGTGGCCGGAAGAAAAAAGGAAAAATCCTTGCCCTTGTAGAACGCCTTGCGAATTACAAGGTCTCAGTCTGCCTTTTTATCCATAACTTCAATGTCCCGTTTGATAACAACCAGGCAGAACGTGATCTTCGGATGATAAAGGTCAAGACCAAAGTATCCGGATGCTTCCGAACAGAGGAAGGTGCCAGAGATTATCTGAAAATCATGTCCTACGTTGGCACGGCACACAAGCAGGGACATAATGCTTACCAAGCAATCAAAAATGCAATCTCAGGTCATCCTGATTTCATCTTTGCGTAAAGCTGGTTCTGAATAGTTACATATCAATATAGAAAACAATAATACATACTCAATATATTTTCCGTCTATCTGCGATAATAACATTGTGATTAAAACAATCGCAAAATACTGATACATAATCTGTTTCTTTCTTCTGACAATACTAACCACCTCATAAACCATCAAAAAACGATAGCGGCTGCCATAATATTTCTTCATCAGTCCTTTCATTTCTTTCTGATTATTTTGGAAGAACACTTCATCCTGCGTTTGCAAAACTGTATCATATTCTCTATTCAAAAAACCATATAACATCTGATTATATTGTTGAAAGAACGGGATAATTGCTTGATAGCTAAAATAAGGATATAAAATAAAATATAATCCGTAAATGATCAATAATATACTGGTAACAAATACACTTCCATAAAAAAAACAAATCATTACTACTGCCAACATACATATATTCATAATATCCCGATATTTATATTGTGTTGATAAAACCGTATGCATATTGACGATTGGGTTACAAAGCATAGCCACAATAAACTGTCTTAAGACCATTCCCTCCATTGGAAAAGCCCAAAATAAAATCAACGCAACACACAACGTCAGTACCATGCTTTTTCCTATCTTCTTCACTCTCCAAATATATGTTTTTTCTATTTTCCAAATATAAGTTTCAGGAGAAATACGCATTCTTGGTATTGTTCCAAACAAATTCATAAACAAGAAACAGAGAATACCATATGGTATAAAAACAGCAATATCCATTCCATAGTTTTTCTGAATCATAGATTGCAATATAAGAATACATGGCACAATAGCAATCAGTATAAGATAAGCACCTATATTTCGTTTGACCATTCTAACTGCAAATTTGAATCTCTGTTTCAAAAGCAACTGATACATACTTACTCCCCTTCAGATAAAATTTTTGCTATTTCCTCTCTGTCAACTTCCTCCATATTGATTTCTCTAATTTGTCCGTTATGTAACAAAAGACACTTGTCACAAACATTTTGTAAACACTCTATATCATGGCTTGAAATAATGTAAATTCCTTTTTCTTTCTTGTGAAACTCCACTATTACATTTTCTAAAAGTTTCATTTGGACAGGATCAAGTCCTGAAAATGGTTCATCAAAAATAGTGATTTTTTCTTCTTGTATCATTGCACAAGCATTATTTAACCGTTGCATTGTACCTTTTGAAAGTTCTAACGGAGAATAGTTCTCATACTTTTTTAATCCCAACCCATCTAAAATCCTCTCGATTTTATCAAATGCCTCTTGTTTTTTTATCTTTCTGCTTGAAGCAATCAAAAGAAGATTTTCATATATCGTCAACTCATTAAAAAAACTTGGTTGATCCATTGCATAGGCAACCGGCATATCAAGATAATCAACCTTATTCATCTTTTTTCTGTCGATAGAGATTACTCCTGTATAATTTTTTTCATAATTCGAAAGTATATTTAAAAGAGTAGTCTTTCCAGCTCCATTTCTTCCAACAAGTCCATAAATACAAGCATTTTCAAATGTATAGTTTAA
>OHLQ01000647.1_pt1 | contig 14809 bp, 13 predicted proteins | sample 1569081 | NCBI WGS metagenome assembly OHLQ01 (sample SAMEA3879585, study PRJEB24766) | human gut metagenome | biome: human-associated habitat; feature: feces | place: USA | collected 1985/1987 | reverse complement strand
ACTCCCTCAAGACCATGGAGCGGGACATGAAGAACGACCAGCACCTGCGGGAGACGGTGAGCGACATCATCAAGAATGTGAAGGCTTAACGCACCAGAACAGACTTAAAAGTCATACTCATTCAGGGGTCAAACCCCAAAATATGGGGAGAAAGAGGAACAAAAAGGGGAAAATAGACCTAGATATTGTGGTGAAAGGCCGAAACTTTCCACTCTTTCCACATGGTTTTCAACATTCAACTTCCGTTTTTCACAGCGGATGTGGAAAGAACCACCGCTCTCCCCAATTCAACATTCCATTCACAGTTCCTCAACATCTCCGTGGAAAACCAAATCCCCGCATCCCGGCAAGGGTTTGCAGAGTTTTCCACATCTTCCCCACCCCCTACTACGATTACTACAACAAGTTCAATAAAGAAAACAGGTTTTTGCATCGGATCCCATGAGGAACGACAGCAAAACTGACGCAAAAAAGGAGAGAAGAAGATTTGAACATCATCTGCGACAAAACTCTTCTGAGTGCAGCCATTGACGGCGTATCCAAAGCAGTCACTCTGCGCTCTACCATCCCGGTACTGGAGGGCATTTTACTGAAGGCAGAAGGCTTCCAGCTGACCCTTACCGGCTACGACCTCGAAATGGGCATCGTGACCACCATCGAAGCCAATGTCAAAGAACCCGGTGAGATCGTGCTGAACGCCAAGCTGCTCAGCAGCATGATCAGCCGGATGCCGGCAGGCCAGATCACCATCCAGTCTGCCGATAATGGCAAAACCACCATCCAGAGCGGGGTGGCGCAGTTCGAGATCCAGTCCATGTCGGCCACCGATTTCCCCGAGCTGCCCAACACCGGCGCCGAGGAGACCCTGACCATCAAGACCGGCGTGCTCCGCGATATGATCGACCGCACCCTCTACGCCGTCAGTCAGGATGAGAAAAAACCCGCGCATACCGGTGAACTTTTTGAGATAGAGCCGGATAAAATGACCATCGTTGCCCTGGACGGCTACCGTCTGGCCATCGTGGAGCGGCCCGTCACTGCCGTCAAGGACATCCGCATCATCGTCCCCAGCAAGACCATGACCGAAGTGTCTCATCTGCTGCCCAACGACGACGAAGAGCCGGTCCACATCTGTGCCAACCGCCGCTACGTCGTGTTCATGACCGCCGGCTACACCATCATGAGCCGCCTCATCGAGGGCGAGTTCCTCAACTATCACAATGTCATTCCGGCAGGCAGCCGCACCCGGGTGACCATCGACACCAAGGAGTTCATCGAGACCATCGAGCGCGCTTCTCTGATTATTACAGAGCGTTTAAAAAATCCCCTCCGCATCACTTTTACAGAGGGTAAAGTCGTCGTCCGCTGCCAGACCAATCTGGGCCGCGTCGTCGATGAGTTCAATGCCGAGTGCGAGGGCGACGAGGTGGAGATCGGCTTCAACAACCGCTACCTGTTGGACGCGCTGCGCAATGCCCGCACCGAGAAAGTGCGGATGGAGATCAGCGGCCCGCTGAGCCCGGTGAAAGTGCTGCCGGTGGAGGGCAATGACTTCCTGTATCTGGTCCTGCCCGTCCGCTTCAAAAACGACTGAGAGGCGTAATAAAATGCAAAAGATCCTCATCCATACCGAATTTATCAAGCTGGACGCCCTGCTGAAATATGCGGGCCTGTGCGAGACCGGCGGCGAAGCCAAGGAGCTCGTTCAGGGCGGGGCCGTAAAGGTCAACGGCGAAGTCTGCACCATGCGCGGCAAGAAGTGCCGCCCGGGCGACACCGTAGAGCTGGACGGCCAGACCATCGAGATCGGGATGGGCGGCTGATGCGGCTGCTCTCTCTCGAAGTCGAAAATTACCGGAACATCGCCTCGGCCAGCCTGACGCCGGGCCGGGAGCTGACGGTCATCTGCGGCAACAACGGCCAGGGCAAGACGAACCTCCTGGAAGCCATCTGGCTGCTTACCGGCGGCAAGAGCTTCCGGGGCGGCAAGGACGCAGAGCTGGTGCGCCGGGGCGAACCCTTCGCCGTACTCAAAGCGTCCACCCTCCGCGCACAGCAGGAAGAGCAGGAAAAGGAAGAGCCGAACCGCGTCCGCCTGACGGTGGGCGCGCCGGATTCCCCCCGCCCGGGCCGGACAGTCTCGGTGAACGGGGGCGCAGTCAAGCGGGCGGCCAGCCTTGCGGGCAGCTTTCCGGCGGTGGTCTTCGACCCCGGACACCTGAGCCTTGTAAAAGGCGCGCCGGAAGGGCGGCGGAAATTTCTGGACGCTGCCCTCTGCCAGCTCTACCCCGGCTACCTGACCCTCTACCGCCGCTATGTCCGGGCCTTGCAGCAGAAAAATGCGCTGCTTCGACGCTCTTCCAATGGCATTGAGCGGCCTTATGCCGAAAAGCGGGCCTTATTAGAAGTGCTGAATGTGGAGCTTGCCCAGCAGGGCGAGGCCATCCAGCAGCGGCGCAGAGCCTATCTCGCCGCTCTCTCCCCGCTGGCCTGTGCCAACTATGAGGAACTTTCCCGCGGGGCGGAAACACTGAGTCTGCGGTATGCGGCCCAGTTTGAGCCGGGCGGTCTGGCCCAGCTTCTGCGGCAGAAAATGCCCGAAGAGCTGCGGGCCGGGCAGAGCCTCTGCGGCCCTCACCGGGAAGATCTGGACCTTCTTCTGGATGGTCAGCCTGCAAAAGTGTATGCGAGTCAGGGACAGCAGCGGAGCGTCGTGCTCAGCCTGAAAATGGCCGAAGCCGCCGCAGCTGCCTCCATCACGGGCGAACACCCGGTGATGCTGCTGGACGACGTGCTCAGCGAGCTGGACGATGGCCGCAAGCAGTATCTGCTCACCCGGATGCGGGAAAAGCAGACCTTCGTGACCAGCTGCGACGACACCGCTTTCCTCAAAACGGACGGCGAGGTCTACCGGATGAACGGCGGCATGCTGACGAAAGTGTGATGCAATGTATGTACACCTTGGCCGCGATTATGTCCTGAACGACCGGGACATCATCGGCATCTTCAATCTGGAAACGACGACCATCTCACCCCGGGGGCGGGAGTTTCTGAACTACGCCCAGAAAAACGGGGCGGTGGTGAGCCTGTCCGATGAGCTGCCCCAGAGCTATGTGCTGGCAGATTCGCCGGTGGATACGATCTATCTCTCGGAGCTGTCGCCGGCTGCGCTCAAACGGCGCACGGAGATGAAACTGGAATAAGCCAACCAGCGATTGATCGCTTTTACAAATAGTAACGAAAAAACGAAACAAAACAAAAGGGAGAAAGGAAATGGCAGAGGAAATCATTACCAGTACCAACGCAGAAACTGCGACGGACCATGAATACAACGCCAGCGAGATCCAGGTCCTGAAAGGCCTGGAGGCAGTGCGCAAGCGCCCCGGTATGTATATCGGCTCCACCGGCGAGCGCGGCCTGCACCATCTGGTGTACGAGATCGTGGACAACGCCATCGACGAGGCTCTGGCCGGTTACTGCGACCACATCGAGGTCAAGATCCTGAAGGGCGACATCATTCAGGTTACGGACAATGGCCGCGGCATCCCCGTGGGCATCCAGGCTGATACCGGTCTGCCTGCCGTCACCGTCGTCTATACCATCCTGCACGCAGGCGGTAAGTTCGGCGGCGAGAACTCCGGCTACAAGGTGGCCGGCGGTCTGCACGGTGTCGGCGCGTCCGTGGTCAACGCCTGCTCTGAGTGGCTGACGGTCAATGTCCGCCGCGACGGCCATGAATATGAGCAGACCTTCCGCCGCGGCGACCCGGACGGCCCCCTGAAGTGTCTGGGCACGGTGGCCGAGGGGGTCACCGGCACCCGCGTTACCTTCAAGCCCGACCCCGAGATGTTCAAGGATACCACCGTCTATAACTTCGAGACGCTGGAAAAGCGCCTGCGCGAGGAGAGCTTCCTGAACGCCGGTGTCAAGATCACCCTGACCGATGAGCGGGAGCTCTATACCCCCGTTCTGGAGGACGGCCAGGAGGGCGACCCCTGCTACCGCACTGAGGTCATGTGCTATGAGGGCGGCATCAAGAGCTTTGTTACCTATCTGGGCGAAAAGCGCAATCTGGAGGTGCTCCACCCCAATGTCATCTACCTCAAGGGCCAGACCGAGCGGGGCATGGCCGAGATCGCGCTGCAGTATAATTCCAGCTACAACGAACTGCTGCTGAGCTTTGCCAACAACGTCAACACCCCGGACGGCGGCACCCATGAAGAGGGCTTCCGCACCAGCCTGACCCGTGTGTTCAACGATTACGGCCGCAGCCACGGCCTGCTGAAGGATAAGGACGAGAACCTTTCCGGCTCCGATGTCCGCGAGGGTCTCATCTGCGTCATCTCCGTCAAGCTGCAGGAGGCAGAGTTCGAGGGCCAGACCAAGGCAAAGCTGGGCAATACCGAGATCCGCACCCTTGTTTCCAACATGGTGTACACCAAGCTGATGGAGTTCTTTGAGGAGAACCCCGGCGTGGCAAAGGCCATTTTTGAAAAGGCCACCCAGGCAGCCCGCGCCCGCGCCGCCGCCAAAAAGGCCCGGGAGCTGGTGCGCCGCAAGAGCGCGCTGGAGACCAGCCGGATGCCCGGCAAGCTGGCAGACTGCCGCGAAAAAGACCCCACCCGCACCGAGATCTTCATCGTCGAGGGTGATTCTGCAGGCGGCTCGGCCAAGATGGGCCGTGACTCGGCCATTCAGGCCATCCTCCCCCTGTGGGGCAAGATGCTGAACGTGGAAAAAGCCCGTGCGGACCGCATCTACGGCAACGATAAGCTGATGCCCGTGGTGCTGGCTCTGGGCTGCGGCATCGGCGAGGAATTCGATATCTCCAAGCTGCGGTATGATAAAGTGTTCATCATGGCCGATGCCGATGTCGATGGTTCTCACATCTGCACCCTGATGCTGACCTTCTTCTTCCGCTATATGCGCCCCCTCATCGAGCAGGGCCATGTCTATGTCGCCCAGCCGCCCCTGTTCAAGGTGCAGAAGGGCAACACCATCAAGTACGCCTACAACGACGCGGAAATGGCCATCCTCTCGCAGGAGATGCCCGGCGCAAAGGTGAACCGCTATAAGGGCCTTGGTGAGATGAACCCCGAACAGCTGTGGGAAACCACCATGAACCCCGATAACCGCGTTATCGTTCAGATCACCATTGAGGATGCCGAGAAGGCCGATGAAGCCTTTACCATCCTGATGGGCGATCAGGTGGAGCCCCGCCGCCGCTTTATCGAGACCAACGCCCAGTACGCAAAGCTCGACGTGTAATTGGAGGAAACAATGGAAGAAGATTATGTGATGATACCGGGCAGCGGTACCAAAAAGATCATCCGCGATGTCAAGAAGGAGATCGAGACCGCGTTCCTGGACTACTCCATGTCAGTCATCGTGTCCCGCGCCCTGCCCGATGTGCGCGACGGCCTGAAACCTGTCCACCGCCGCATCCTGTACACCATGCATGAGCGCGGCAACGACCCCAGCCATGCATACCGCAAATCCGCCGATACCGTTGGTGCGGTGCTGGGTTCTTATCACCCCCACGGCGATGCATCGGTCTACGACGCCATGGTACGTCTGGCACAGGACTTCTCGCTGCGCTATCCGCTGGTGGATGGTCAGGGTAACTTTGGTTCTGTGGACGGCGACCCCCCGGCTGCTTACCGTTACACCGAGGCCCGCATGAGCCGTATGGCGGTGGAGATGCTGACCGATATCGAGAAGGACACCATCGACTGGGACCCCAACTTTGACGAGACCAAAAAGGAGCCCAGCGTGCTGCCCTGCCGCTTCCCGAACCTGCTGGTCAACGGCAGTCAGGGCATTGCGGTCGGTATGGCCACCAACATCCCGCCCCACAACCTGAGCGAGGTCATTGACGGCTGCATCGCCTATATCGATGACCCGGACATCGACCTGCCCGGCCTGATGGAGCACATCAAGGGACCGGACTTCCCCACCGCCGGCATCATCATGGGACGCAGCGGCATCCGCGCCGCCTACGCCACCGGACGCGGCAAGATCACCCTGCGCGGCCGCGCCACCATTGAGGAGACCAAGAACGGCCGCACCCAGATCGTGATCACCGAGATCCCCTATATGGTCAACAAGGCGCGTCTCATCGAGCACATGGCAGACCTTGTCAAGGAAAAGCGCATCGAGGGCATCACCGGCCTGAACGATGAGACCAACCGCAAGGGTATGCGCATCGTGGTGGATATCCGCAAGGACGCCAACGCACAGGTCATCCTGAACCAGCTGTACCAGTACACCCAGCTGCAGGACACCGTGGGCGTCATTATGCTGGCCATCGACCATAAGGTGCCCAAGGTGCTCACCCTGAAGCAGATGCTGCAGAAGTATGTGGAGTTTCAGGATGAGGTGGTGCGCCGCCGCACCCAGTACGACCTGAAAAAGGCCAAGGAGCGCGCCCACATTCTGGAAGGTCTGAAGAAGGCCACCGACATCGTGGACGAGCTGATTGCTACCATCCGCGCCTGCAAGGGCGGCATGGCAGAAGCCAAGGCTGCCATCATGGAGCAGTTCGGCTTTGATGACCCGCAGGCAGACGCCATCGTCAAGCTGCAGCTGGGCCGTCTGGCTGGTCTGGAAATTTTGAAGATCGAGGAAGAGCTGGCAAGCCTGCAGGCCAAGATCGAGGACTGGGAAGCCATTCTGGCGGATGACGCCCGGGTGCTTGCCATCGTCAAGGACGAGCTGCTGGAAATGAAGAAGCGCTTCGGGGACGAGCGCCGCACCGAGATCCAGTCCGTGACCGGTGAGGTGGATATCGAGGATCTGATCGCCGAGGAACAGTGCGTCTACACCCTGACCGAAGCCGGTTATATCAAGCGTCAGCTCAAGGCCACCTATCAGGCACAGCGCCGCGGCGGACGCGGCATCTCCGGCATGACCCGCAAGGAAGAGGATATCGTGCAGGAGATGTTCGTAGGCTCCACCCACGACTATGTGCTCTTTGTCACCGACCGGGGCCGCTTGTTCCGCATCAAGGGCTACACCATCGCCGAGGGCAGCCGCACCAGCAAGGGCATGAACATTGTCAACCTGCTGCAGCTGGCGGAGGGCGAAAAGGTCACCAACATGATCTGCCAGAGCAAGGATGCTGAGCAGTCGGGCGGCTATGTGACCATGGTCACCAAGCAGGGTCTGATCAAGCGCACCCCGCTGGAGCAGTACGCCAACATCCGTAAGAGCGGCCTGATCGGCATTGCCCTGAACGAGGGCGATGCCTTGGCTTGGACCCGCCTGACCTCCGGCCACGATATGCTCATCGTTGCCACCCGCAACGGTCAGGCCATCCGCTTCAATGAGGAGGATGCCCGTCCCATGGGCCGCAGCGGCCACGGCGTGCGCGCCATCAAGCTGGCCGAGGGCGACGAGGTCGTCGGCGTCTGCATCTGCCGCGAGGGCGGCACGGTGCTCACCGTCACCGAAAACGGCAAGGGCCGGCGCTCTGACATCGACACCTACCGCATCACCGCCCGCGGCGGCAAGGGCATCCGCAACTACGATGTGAGCCGCGACAAGGTTGCCGCCGTGAAGATCGTGGATGATGTGGACGATGTGCTGCTGAGCAGTCAGGAGGGCATCATCATCCGCCTGCACGCCAACGAGATCCCGCTGCAGAGCCGCTACGGCTCCGGCGTGCGGGTGATGCGTCTGGGCGAAAACGACAAGGTGATGGTGCTGGCACGCACCGACCACGACGACGAAGCACAGACCGAGAAGATCGATGCTTCCGAAGCCGATGCCGAGCCCACCGCCGAGCAGCTGGCCGAGATGGAAGCCGCCGATGCTGCCGCCGCCACCGAAGCCCCGGAGGCAGACCCCGAGGAGAAGGAATAAGGCGCTGAGGGGAAACCCCTTCAGTCTTTGCTACGCAAAGCCAGCTCCCCCAAGGGGGCGCCTTTGGGCTATGCCGGAAAGTTTGCCGCTACTGCTGAAGCCGTCCCCTTGGGGAAGGTGGATTGACGCGAAGCGGCAAGACGGAAGGGGTGTCTCCCGCAACTGCCGTTTTCCTCTACGACCCCTCCTGTGAAAATGGGTTTCAGGAAAGTCCGCAGACTTTCCTGAAACCCGAAATATCAAATGATTTTTCCGCTGAAAATGCCCAAAGCGCACGCGGCGGGCATTCTAAATCGTCTCGCCCGGTGGAAAGCGCATTTTTTGCGCGTTCCTACCGTCAGGTTTGTCTGGACTTCCCCTTGAAACTGTGCTAGAATAAACGAAATCACAATACCCGTGGGGGAGTAGCAGGCGCTTTGCAGAGCGCAGCAAGTCAACACAATGACCGCTTTCCGGTCTGGCTTGCTTTCATTTGCGAGACTCATGTGTTTTGGTGCGTGTTTGCTGCGCCCGTGCACATGGAGTGGATCTCAAAAAATCACCCGGTCCCGGACGTACAATGCGCCCGGGGCCGGGTTTTGTTTTGGTTTGGAATACGGTCAACAAACAGGAGGCAGACAGAATGGAATGGAGTTTTGTGTTTTTTCTCAACAGCGTTTTGCTGGGCGTGGGGCTTGCGATGGATGCGTTTTCGGTGTCCATGGCAAACGGCCTGCACGACCCTAAAATGAACAAGGGCACGATGTGCAAAATCGCGGGCACTTTTGGCATTTTTCAGGCCGCAATGCCGATGATCGGCTGGGTGTGCGTGCATACCATCGTGGAGCTGTTCTCGTCCTTTGAGACCCTGATCCCGTGGATCGCGCTGGCGCTGCTGAGCTACATCGGCGGCAAGATGCTGCTGGACGGTATCCACGGCGAGGAAGCCGAAGAAGCGGCAGAGCTCAGCGCCGGGGCGCTGTTCATGCAGGGTGTCGCCACCAGCATTGATGCTCTCTCGGTGGGCTTCACCATCTCGGAGTACGGCTGGCTGATGGCGCTCACCGCTGCCATCATCATTGCGGTGGTCACCTTCATCCTCTGCATGGCGGGTCTGCGCATCGGCAAAAAGTTCGGTACACAGCTTTCCGGCAAGGCTAATATTCTGGGCGGTGTCATCCTTATCGGCATCGGACTGGAAATTTTCATCACTGGGGTGTTCTGAAGAATAAGGGGTCTGCATAGAATTACTTTTCCTGCAAGCAAAGCAAAATACAGGATCAGAATGCCGATTTTTCAGGTGATTTTTTGAACAAAATAACAAAAAATGGAAAGGTGCTTGACAAGTCCGTTTGCAGAAACTAAGCTAGGGGCACAAATAGAAACATTCAGGGGTTCGTTTCTGTTTGAATCTTCAAACCAAAAACAGGAGGAACATCAAGATGAGATTGTCCAAGAAAATTGCAGCCGTTGCATTGGCAGCAGTCATGTCTGTTTCATTGCTGACGGCCTGCGGCGGCACCGATGCACCCAGTTCCAGCAATCCTGGCAGCAGCTCCAGCTCCAGCAGCTCCAGCTCCAGCAGCTCCAGCTCCAGCAGCTCCAGCGCTGACAGCAGTTCCAGCTCCAGCAGCTCCAGCTCCAGCAGCTCCAGTTCCGGCAGCACCGAGGACAAGAAAGAAACTGTTGCTTATAAAGACAGCCGGACGGCAAAGTTCTACAAGAAGCTTGAAACCGGCAACTATACGATGAACGAAACAGTGCAGGCCGAAGCGAACGAGCAGGGTACGAATGTGAAGATGACCATAGATGCGCTGGTCTCGACCGATGGCAAACGTGCTTATATAAAGCAAACTCTCCGGATGGCAGGCGTAGAGGGTCGGACCCAGATCGGATTGGTCGACTTGACAACAAAGAAGGGATGGATGCTTGTCAATTATCCAAAGCCGGACGCAGATGGCAAGCTTGGCTCTTATACGGTTGAGACGGTAAAGGGTGATCTGCAAGAGGCTGTCAGCCCGGTTGCTCCGGTTGAGGGACGGGAGTTCAAACAGGAAACGAAGGGCGATTATTATATTGAGACCCTGACCACAGAGATGGTGACCATCTCCTTTGTCTACAAAGGTAACAGCAGTGTGCCGGAGTATGCAGAAGTCAAAGAGTATAATACAGACGGCGTAGAAACAGCAACGATGCGCGTAGAGTACAGCAACTTTAAACCTCAGGCAGATGCAAATTTGCTGGAATTTGAGACGATTCTGGCAAATTATAACAAATCGAACCGCGCGAGCACCACGCAGGCTCAGGAGCCCAGCATTGCAAGCCTGACCATCGGCTAAAGCGCGTTTTTCTGAACAAAATACAACAATAACGAGAGCCTCCCGGCACGCCGGGAGGCTCTCGTTTCTTTGTTCCCCGTGGAACAATTTTGCATTATTTCACGGTCTCCGGCTCAAAAAAGTCGGCGTATTCCTTGGTCAGCTTGCTGCCAAGGCGGCGGATGCCGCCGTACAGGTGCCGCTCCACCAGCGGCTCAAAGGCGGCAAGGTCGCACCGCTCGATGGCGTTCAGCAGGTTGCGGTGGTCGGCAATCACCTCGTCCAACCCGCCGGTGGTCATGGTGTCCAGCATACGGAAACGGCTGTAATCGGCGTGGGCGTTCTGTAAGGTGCTCCACAGGTACATCTTGTCCATGGCAGAAAACCACGTCTCGTGCAGGCGGCAGTCGGCTTCGTACAGCTTGTTGAAGTCCGGGTTCTCGACACGGGCAAGGGCTTCGTACGCGTCCACCCGCGCACGGATCTGCGCCCGCTGCGCCGGGGTGGCGATGGGGGCAAAATCGCGCAGGATGCGCCCCTCCACAGCGGTGCGCTCGTAGATCAGCTCGTCCACGATGCGCCGGTTCAGCCGGGTGACGGTGGTGCCCTTGTAGGGCACGATGCGCACCAGCCCGTTTTCCTGCAGTTTTTGCAGCACCACCCGGATCATGGAGCGCGGCGCACCGAACCGGGCGCACAGCGGATTCTCACTCAGCGCAGAGCCGGGACGGACGGTCAGATCGATGATCTCCCGCTCCAGCACGGCGTAAATTTCGGCATCAGTCTTGTATTGCTGTTCCATATCACTCACCTAATTCCAAAAACTCCTTCCACGGTGCGGCGGCGGGCAGGGGCAGAGAAAAGGCCATGGGCTTGCCGGTGTCCGGGTGCACAAAGCGCAGGCCGCAGCTTTGCAGGGCGATGCTGCCCTTCTGGCGGCTGCCGTATTTGCCGTCGCCGTACAGCGGGTGCTTGCGGCTGGCAAACTGTACCCGGATCTGATGGGTGCGCCCGGTGTGCAGGGTGATCTCGGCAAGGCTGTTTTCCCCTGCCGTGGCAAGGATGCGGTATTCCAGCACCGCTTCCCGCACCCCCTTGCGGGGACGGCTGACCGGGAACACCCTGCCCTTGCGGCTGTCCTTGAACAGGTAGTCCCGCAGCACCCCTGCGGCGGGCAGCTGCGCGTCCGGCGCACCGGCGATGACCGCACGGTACTGCTTGACGAACTGCGGCGCGGCGGCTTTGCCCTCGGCGCGGCCGTCCTGCACGGCGTAGGCGTCCTGACTTTGGGTAACCTGACGGCTCAGGGCGGCGGCAGCTGCCGGGGTGCGGGCATAGACCATCAACCCGGACACCCCGGTGTCCAACCGGTGCACCACCCCCACAAAGGCATCAGGTGCGTTCCAGTGCGCCCGCAGCGCGGCGGGCACGCCCTCCTCGCTGGAAAGCCCGGCGGGCTTGTCCAGCACCACAAGGGCAGCTTCCTCGTATAAGATCACAGCTTGCCCTCGGCCAGCAGAGCCTTCAGCTTCAGGATGCCCGCAATGGTCTTGCCGTCTTTAATTTCGCCGCTCATGACCATCTGATACGCTTTTTCCAGCGGCACCCGGTCGGGGGTCAGGAACTCGTCCGCATCAAGGTGCATCTTCGTTTCGTGCAGACCGGTGGCTACCCATGTGTAGATGACCTCGGTATCGTAGCCCACGGTGGGGTAGAATTCGCCCAGCGAGATGTAGTTGTCGGCGGTCAGACCGCACTCCTCTTCCAGCTCCCGTTTGGCAGCTGCAAAGGGGTCCTCGCCCTTTTCCAGCTTACCGGCGGGCAGCTCCCACAGCTGCTGCTGCATGGCATAGCGGAATTGCCGCACCATGCAGATGGTGCCGTCTGCAAAATAAGGCAGGATGCAGGCGCCGCCGTGGTGGTGGACGATCTCCCGCGTCGAGGTCGTGCCGTCCTCAAGCTGTACCTTGTCCACGGTCACGCGGATGACGCGGCCATTGAAGATTTCCCTGCTTTCCAGCATGGTCTCGGTATGTGCCATTGTTTTTCTCCTTTGCAGAAAGGGCCCCGCCGTACAGGCAGGACCGATACTGCTTCTATTTTACAGCAGACGCAGACAATAATCAATAAAGTCGAGCGTATATTTTTGACTGCGCAGCCAATCAGAGGCGTGGCCGTCATCGAGGTAGGTCAGCAGGGCTTCGGTCAGGATGGGGTCCTGCATCAGATACTCGCGGCAGTACTGCCCGTCCGGCTCCCGGATAGCCTGGCAGAACACAACGCCGCGGCCCTGAAAAACATTGACGCACATCGACGGAGTCAGCGCCAGCTGGGCAGGGTCCACGATGCGCAGGGTGCGGCGGTCAGACTCCGCAGCGCGGCGCAGCCGCAGGAGCAGCTCCCGGCGGGTGGGAATGTCCGGCGCATCGCACAGATCCGGCGGAATGTCGAACATTTTCCCGGTGCGTACAAACTGCAAAAGACCTTCCTCACAGAAATAGAGGTCCGGGGCCTGGGCGCTCCACATCTGCAGGTGTTCGAGCAGGGCGGGCAGGGACTGCAGCGCGGCGCCGGGCCGGACAAGCTGCAGGGCCATTTTCTCGTCGGCAAACAGGGCGAACGGCGGCTGGTAGCGGATCATGGAGCAGCGGCGCTTTTCCGAAAAGAGGTCGTTGTACAGCGCCATGGATTCCGAAAAGTCGTGGGCATCGGTGGCCAGCTTCAGCACCGATGCGGCGTTGAGATATTTGCGGCTGAACGCAAGGCGCAGATTATCGACGGCCTGGCGGTCCATGATGATGTAGGCCTTCTGGCCCTGGATGTCCATCATGACGGCGGCCTTGGGCAGCAGCAGATAGACGGGCATCAGCGTGCCGGGGCTGGGCTCGGTCATGATGTGGCGCACGACGCGGGCCTCGTAATTCAGCTTGGGCAGGAAAAGGAACGGCAGTGTGCGGGTCAGGATGGACACGCCGGACACCCATTCCCGGGGAATGTCGCGGTTCTCGGCATAAACCAGCAGCTGGGACAGTGCGACGGGTGCGCCGTCCGCTGCCGAAAAGCGTTCTATCAGCACATGGTCCAGCATGGGGTTTGTGAACGGCGAGAGGAGCAGCGGGCGGGTATCGCCGGACAGAATGTGGTTGGCCACCAGCGATGCCACGGCGGCGGCGACTGCGCGGCTGCCCTCTATGTACTGCTCGCTGCAGCGCAGATGGCTGGCGGCTTCGTTGGAGATAAGGCCCTCGTGGTGGGTGAAATCCTCCACCCGGAAAGAGACCTCCAGCAGGTGGTGCAGCTCGGCGCGCAGCCTGGGATCGGGGCCGCGGCCACGCTGCTTGTATTGCAGCAGCAGGGCGGATTTCTCTTCCTCGCTCAATTCCAGCGCGTCGGCCAGGTGCTCCAGCTGGAACTCCCGCGGGGTGCGCTGACCGCTTACAATTTTGTACAGCGTGGAGCGGTCGATCGACGCTTTGCGGGCCAGCTCGGCCATTGTGCCGGGGTAGCGGGTGACGAGTATCTTCAGGGTCTGGGTCAGTTCGCTCATGGGGGCGGCCTCCATTTATGGAATGCTTTTACTATACCGCGAAAGTGCCGCGCTGGCAAGTGTAAACTTTTTTGGTACATCGTTGCGATATGCCGGGAAATTTGTTATAATCTGGGAAAGTGAAAACGAGGTGACCGTTATGAAAAAGCATCCTCTTTTGGCGGCAGGGGCCGCGGCGGGCACGGCGGTGCTGGGCGCGGCGTATGCCGTCTACCGCGTTGCCTTTTACCAGAAGCCGACGACGAAGGTGCCCTCCCCGGCGGATATGCCCACGCGGGAGTGCTACCGCAAGGCCATGGGCCCCGACGCCGATGCGCTGGCGCGGGATATGTTCAAGGCCGTGCACATCACGGCGCAGGACGGTACGCCGCTGGCCGCACGCTACTACCACCACGCCGACGGCGCGCCGCTGGCAATCATCTTCCACGGCTACCGCGGCTATGCGGAGCGGGACGGCCTGGGCGGCTATACGCTGTGTACGGCGCTGGGTTACAATGTGCTGCTGCCCGACCAGCGCGCCCACGGCTACAGCGGCGGCCATACGATCACGATGGGCGTGAAGGAGCGCTACGACGCCCGCGACTGGACGGTCTGGGCGCGGAGCCGCTTCGGCCCCGAGGTGCCGATCTTTTTGATGGGCGTCTCGATGGGTGCGGCCACCGTGCTGCTGGCCGCCGGGCTGAACCTGCCGGACAACAGCCCGCGGGAGATCACCCGCAAGTGCCTGCCGGAGTATCTGCCCGGCATGCCGCTGGAGCTGACCTATGCGGTTGGACGGCTGGGCGCGATCCTGTTCGGCCACTTTGACCCCGAGGACGCCGACTGCGAGGCCGCCGCAGCGCAGAGCAAGGTGCCGATTTTGTTTGTCCACGGCGACGCGGACGGCTTTGTACCCTATGAAATGGGGAAGCGCAACTATGAAGCCTGCCGCGCGAAAGGTAAGAAATTTTTGACGGTACACGGCGCAGAGCACGCTGTGAGCTACTACCACGACAACGACGCCTACACGAAGCAGGCAACGGAGTTTTTGCAGGATTGTCTGGCCCAGCGCGGCTTTGTATGGCCGCCCGAGACCGACGAGCCTGAAAAATAGTATAGAGGA
>OHLQ01000623.1_pt1 | contig 15107 bp, 10 predicted proteins | sample 1569081 | NCBI WGS metagenome assembly OHLQ01 (sample SAMEA3879585, study PRJEB24766) | human gut metagenome | biome: human-associated habitat; feature: feces | place: USA | collected 1985/1987 | reverse complement strand
CGAGATTCGTTAAAATTCAATCCATACTGCTCGATCTCTTCTCTCGAGAACGGCAACGCTGGATTGAAATGACCACAAAGCCCTTGCACATATTCACAAGGAACCTCCCATATTCGGAAAAATCCCAAGATGTGATCTATACGGAAACAATCGAAATAATCACTTAACTTAGCGAAGCGTTTTTTCCACCAAGAGAAATTATCTTTCTCCATCGCATCCCAGTTATAAGTCGGGAACAGCCAGTTCTGACCGTTCATGGAAAAGTCATCGGGGGGAGCACCCGCTTGACCATTCATATTAAAATATTTCGGTTCCGTCCAAGCCTCTACACTAGTGCGGCTCACGCCAATGGGTAAATCACCTTTCAATACAACTCCATTCTTACGGGCATAATCCGATACCGACTTGAACTGGTTGTGCAATACATATTGCAAGAAATAAGAGAACGAGATCTCCGGCCATGCGTCACTATCTTCCCGGCATAGGGCGCGAACACGTGTCTTATTGTAAGTAGAATTACCTTGCCATTGAGAGAAATCCGATGTCCCATAACTTTCCCGCAAGAAACAATAAGTAGCGTAAGGCATCAACCATGACTCATTTTGCGCCAAGAACTCTTTAAACTCCGGCGTATCTAATACGGCCTTACCCTCCCCTGCGAAATATTCTTGACAATAACCCAATTTATATTTCAGTACTTCCTCGTAATCAACCGTATCTTTTGCGTTTAATTCTTTTTGCTTCCCTGCATAAAAAGCTGCTCTCTCCGGATCTTTCAAGGTCCCCAAAGCCGATAAATCCACATACATGGGATGAAGGGCATAAATAGAAATAGCGCTATACGGATAGGAATCCACCCAAGTATGGGTCATTGTCGTATCATTCATAGGTAATACTTGAATGATACGTTGGTGCGTCTTTCTAGCCCAATCCACCAACATGTGTAAATCACCTACTCCAAAGCTCTTTTCCGAGCGCAAGGAAAAGACGGGGATAACCGAGCCGGCACAACGCCATAACGGTAAGCTATCCCGGAAGTAAAGACCAGATATAACAACGGTCTCACCCTGTTTCTGGGGAACAAGACTTAGAATACGATTCTCATCACTCTCCCAATACAAAGGTTGACGGGAATCATTATCCCAAACCAAAAATTTATATTCTAAAGGATACCGTATCTCCACAGCGTCTAAATCAATATGCCATTCCGGGAAAGTATCGCAACTCAGCAATAAAGCCTTGTCCGGATGCCAGTTACCTAAGCATTCTTGATTTCCAGTAATGGCTACACACTGATTCTTTTCCACCCGGGGAGCGGATATCTTTATCACCAATTTTCTTCCACTTCTAACGACCCTCTCATGTGTATTGCAGGGATGAGCGAATAAACTTTTGGTGAAAGCCGAAGAATAAAAGGCTAGATTATCCGGACGGATTTGCCAATAATCATAAAGGATGTAAGAATCAGATTGTCCATCCAATACAATCCGGTGATTCTTCTCCCACTCCTCAAAGATCTGCTTATCATTAACACTTAAGAAATATCTATATTCTATATCTTTTATATCGGGTGGAAGATCCAGTTCCAGTTTCCAGTTTCCATCCCCAGAGTAATTCATCTCCTTAGCCAAAGCAGGTTCCCAAGAGCCTAATTCCGGTATGGAGCCCACTACACATAACTTCTGTCCCCAAACGGTATGGAAGTTTATATTAAAAGTGACTTTCATGGTATATAGATTTAGTCAATTATTTAACCGCATTTAGAGGCTCCGCAATTCGTGCAGATCAAACAACCTTCTTGATAAATCAAGGTCTCCAACCCACAGTTCGGACATTTCTGCCCTTTCGCTTCCATGCCGTTCGGTAAATATTTCTTCAAGGCCCGTTCCACGCCATTCTTCCAAGTATTGATAGACTCGCTATTCAACTCCATACCCTGTACCAGTTTTATAACCTGATCGATAGGCATTCCGTAACGGAGCACACCGGAAATCAATTTAGCATAGTTCCAATATTCCGGATTAAACTTGCCATCCAAGCCTTCGATTGTCATTTTATAACCGCGTTTATTCTTGAACTGGAAGTCGTAATGCTTATTACCATCCTCATCATAGCTCTTGATGATCGTACCTTTAGAAACGTTTTTAGGTAACATGATACCCTCGTCATCATCGGCCAAACCGGTAAAGATCTCATACGGACGGCCATTTAACAAGCCGACGAAAGCGATCCATTTCTCACGGTTATTCTGGAATTTTACCACATCCGCATCCAATTCACGAGGACGGGTAGATACGATAACCGGTGGTTGCATGCAGTTGCAATCCTCTTTTTTCTTCTTTTTATCTGTCGCAATCAAGACACCGGAACGAGAACCATCTCGATAAACAGTACATCCTTTACATCCGCATCTCCATGCCTCAACATACAAAGAATCTACCAACTCCTCACTTACATCGTTCGGCAAATTGATCGTTACGCTGATAGAATGGTCCACCCATTTCTGAATGCGTCCTTGCATACGGACTTTTTGTAACCAATCGACATCATTGGAAGTCGCTTTATAATAAGGAGACTTAGCAACTAGCTCCTCCACTTCTTCTTGTGTATATTTCTTACTTGCCGAATAACCATTCGCTTGCATCCACGTTACAAACTTATGATGGAATACGATATACTCCTCGAAAGCGTCGCCTGTCTCATCCACGAAATCCACACGAGCCTCGGAATCGTTCGGGTTTACTTTGCGGCGGCGCTTATATACCGGCAAGAATACCGGCTCTATACCGGAAGTGGTTTGTGTCATCAAGCTAGTCGTTCCTGTCGGAGCGATTGTTAAGCAAGCGATATTACGACGGCCGTATTTCAACATATCCTCATATAAAGCAGGATCAGCCTCACGCAAACGGTTGATGAACGGATTTTTTTCCTCACGCTTCGCATCGAATATCTCAAAGGCACCACGTTCTTTCGCCAACATTACGGATGAACGATAAGCGGCCAAAGCTAATGTCTTTTGTATAAGTTCCGCACAATCGGTTGCTTCTTCTGTTCCATAACGCAAACCTAAAGCGGCAATCATATCGCCTTCCGCCGTAATGCCCACACCTGTACGGCGTCCTTGCAAAGTCTTTCGTTGGATCTTTTCCCACAAATGACGCTCTGTTTGTCTTACCTCCATGGATTCCGGATCCGAGTCGATCTTAGCCAAGATCATCTCGATCTTCTCCGACTCCAAATCAATAATATCATCCATAATCCGCTGGGCCAAACCTACATGCTTCTTGAACAAATCATAATCGAAATAAGCGTCCGGAGTGAACGGATTTACCACATATGAATATAAATTGATCGCTAACAAACGGCAACTATCATACGGACAAAGAGGTATCTCGCCACAAGGATTCGTGGAAACCGTACGGAACCCCAGATCCGCATAGCAGTCTGGTACAGACTCACGTAAGATCGTGTCCCAGAATAGCACACCCGGTTCAGCGGATTTCCAAGCGTTATGAATAATTTTTTTCCATAAGCCAGAAGCATCGATATCCTTCACATAAACGGGAGAATCCGAATCAATTGGATATTGTTGCTTATAGGTACCGCCATTAACCGCGGCATTCATGAAATCATCATCAATCTTCACAGATACATTTGCACCTGTAACCTTACCTTCCGTCATCTTAGCGTCGATAAACGCCTCCGAGTCCGGATGTTTAATAGAAACGCTCAGCATCAAAGCTCCACGACGGCCATCTTGGGCCACCTCACGGGTGGAATTCGAATAACGTTCCATAAACGGAACCAACCCGGTAGAAGTCAACGCAGAATTCTTAACCGGAGAACCTTTCGGGCGAATATGCGAAAGATCATGGCCTACACCACCACGGCGCTTCATTAATTGTACCTGTTCTTCGTCAATACGAATAATCGCACCATACGAATCCGCTTGCCCGTCCAATCCGATAACAAAACAATTAGAGAGTGAGGCAATTTGATAATCATTGCCAATTCCCGTCATCGGACTTCCTTGCGGAACGATGTAGCGGAAATGATCAAACAGGTCGAAAAGTTCTTGTTCCGACAACGGATTCGGATACTTTTTTTCCACACGGGCAATCTCACTTGCCAAGCGATGATGCATATCATTCGGAGATTCCTCATAGATATTTCCAAACGCATCCTTCAAGGCATATTTATTTACCCATACTTTAGCGGCGAGCTCGTCACCGGTAAAGTAATCCAATGAAGCCTTAAACGCTTCGTCAAAAGTGTAAGTTTTACGATCCACAATTATTATATTTATTTTGCGACTGCAAGTTTACGCATACTTTACCAGTTATCCAAATTACCCTACGTTAAAAAGAATACTTATTGAAAAGTTTTCCAAAACAAAACTTGCAACTCCACATTTTCAACTACTTAAACAAAACTAAGCATCAAATAGTTTTCCAAAAAGAAAACTTAACACTTATACGGATCTTCCAAAACAAAGAAGGACGCCTCTTTAGAGAGACGTCCTTATCCTACTATATAGGGATTCTTAATTTAGTTCTTGAGCAAGACCTCGATTTCCTCTACGGAAGACCGGAAAGACTTACTAGTCTCAATCTGGTCTTTGATCGTCTTACAAGCATGCAAGACCGTCGCATGGTCTTTCTTTCCTACGATCTTTCCAATATGGGAAAAAGAGGAGTCCGTATATTTCTTCGCCAAATACATCGTGATCTGACGGGCTTGCACGATCTCACGTTTACGGGAATTAGTCTGGATAACCGATTGCTCCAAGTTGAAATACTTGCAAACGATCTCCTGAATCATCTGTACGGAGATCTGTTTCTTCTCCAACCGAACCGCTTGGCTAACCACACGTTTCGTCAACGGCAGATCGATCTCACGATTATTGATAACCGCATTAGCCATTAAAGAGACGAGAATACCTTCCAAGTCACGGACATTCTCCGTCACATTATTAGCGATAAAGTTAAAGACCTCATCCGGAATCATGATTCCGTCATGGTTGATCTTATTCTTCAGTATCTTTTTACGTAGATCCAGATCCGGACGGCTCAACTCAGCCGTCAATCCCCATTTTAAACGGGTGATCAAGCGCTCTTCCATCCCTTGCAAATCCACAGGAGGTTTATCAGAAGTCAAGATAAGCTGCTTACCTAACTGGTGCAGGTGGTTGAAAATATGGAAGAATGTATTTTGAGTCTTATCCATACCGATCAACTCCTGTATATCATCCAACAGCAGCACATCGATATTTTGATAGAAATTCAAGAAGTCATTAGTCGTATTCTTACGGATAGCATCTGTAAACTGTACCCGGAACAAATGCGAAGATACATATAACACTTTCTTTTCCGGATGCAACTCCCGGATACGGGTTCCGATCGCATGGCATAAGTGAGTTTTACCCACTCCTGACGGACCAAAAATAAACAACGGGTTAAACGTAGTCTTTCCCGGATTCTGGGCAACAGCCTCACCCGCCGTACGAACCAGCTTATTGCTCGTACCCTCGAAATAATTATCAAAATTATACTTCGGGTTCAACTGAGGGTCCAAATCCTGCGGAGCAGTCGTCATAAATGGATTCGGAGCCTTGTTAGCGTCCTTGGGAGTGACTTTCTTTACAGCGGTGGAAGCATTCTCCGCCGGATAATCAACCGTACCACCAGTTGTCTTATCCACCATGATACGGTAGTTAAGAATGGTTCCTTGACCGATTACACGATACAATGTAACTTTCAAAACATTAACATACTTCTCTTCCAGATACTCATAGAAGAATTGACTAGGCACCTGTATGGTAAACTTCTTGTCTTCGTATGATAACGGAACGATAGGTACGAACCATGTGTCAAAAGCTGCCTTAGGCACAATATCCTTTATGACCGCAAGGCACTTATTCCACAATGTTTGATAATCAGTCTGCATGTTTTCTTTCTCTCCCACTAATACTTTTTACATTCGGACTACAAAGTTTAGAAATTAATTCCGAAAAAAAAAGTGCTATTTTGTTTGGTAAATATGAATTTTCAATATCCCTTTTAGATTCAGACAGTTACTAATACCTATCTGATTTACTGCTATTTAGATCGACCAATGTTCAAAAAACCTTTATTTTAGAGACCTCTACAAAAGCGTAAACGCTGACGTCCGGTGACGGAATAAGGCCTCAGGAAGTATCTATCTCACTTTACCTAAAGGCCTTATGCGTATAATCAGCAGGAGTCCCCTAACTTTTTGTCTAATTAGAATGATTCTAAATAACGTCTTTTATGCTATGATTTTTTAACATAATCAAAAAACAGAGAAATGCACGTATCTCTTCGGATTCTCCCGCAAATCAAGCAATAGCTTAGAGGCGTTGTCCATCGTGCTGTTCAGATTATCATACAATCCTTTGTCGTTTAACAACAAGCCGATGCTATTATCCGTCGAATTCAATTTATCCGTAGTCAACTTCAAGTTCGCCAAGGTCGCATTGATGGAATTGACCGTTGTAGCCAAATCCAATTCTTTCAAGTTGGCGCTCACCTCCGAGAAATTATCCGTCATCGTCTTCAAGTTATTCACGATACCCGGTACATCCTTACTCAACATCTGATTCAACTGACGGGTAGACACCTCTAGGTTGCTAGTCGTTTTTTCGATATGATTCAAGGATTGAGCCAAGGCCGGATGAGCGATCAAGGTTTGCAAGCTACCCAAGATCGTGTCGATCTTCGGCAAAAGGTTCTCAACGCTTGGCAAGATCTTCTCCTGTACGGATTGCATCATATCCTCTTCCATTCGTCCCTCAAGCGTAGAACCCGGCTTCAAAAAGTCATCCACGTAAGTGTTCAAATGGATATGCAACTCAGCTCCGCTTAAGAAAGTATTGACAACCGCTATATAACTTCCCTTATTCAGCCTCATCTTATCTTCCAAACTAACCTCAACGATGATCTTACCGGTCGTATCATAGTCATAAATAATATCACGAACCAATCCCACCTTAAAACCATCCACAAATACAGGGCTGGAAATCGTCACCCCCTTTACGTTGCTGAATGATACGTAGTAATGGTTCACCGGTTGAAACAGGTTAATACCCTTCAGATAATTAATGCCTAAATACAATAACGCCAGACTTACGATCGTCACAAGTCCGATCTTCGCCTCTTTAGTGAATACACTTTTCATTTCCTTTATTTATAATGTATAATTTATTCCTAAATCATTAATATTTCACCTTCTTCCCATCCTTAAAAGCGATGATGAAAGCATCTTTAAAATCTTTTGCGATCGTTCGGCGCATCTTCCGGATCGAGTTAAAATCCGAAGTCTCGCCATACGTGTATTTATAGATACCTTTCTCCACATAGAAATCCACGTTCTTGTACCCCTTAAATAACCGGGAGTTCGCAGGAAGCTTCTTATTGGAAGTCAAGAATTGTATCTTATATATAACCTTTCCTTTCGTGTTCCTGTTCACGGAAGTGGTAGAAGAAACTGAGGTTTTCTGTCTTGTGGCTTGCTGTTTTTTATTTAAGATATCAGCCTCGCTCCCCGGAGGCGGAGTTTTCTCATTCGCTACGGGAGCAACGACAGCTCCGGAAATATTTCCTTTACGACGATCGTAATTCTTCTTATATTTGCAAAAAGCATCGTACAACGCTTCCGCCAATTTATTTTGTCCGGCGGCGGTTCTCATGAACTGCTCTTCTTGACGATTCGAGATATACCCCAACTCGACCAGAACCAGCCTGTCTTACGCCACGGTCCACCCGCTTACAAGCCCCGAACGATTTCTGTATCTCGGAAGCCAGACTAATACTTTGCTCCATATGCTTATTCTGCATAAACTCGAAAATGATATAGGACTCCGAAGAGTTCGGGTCAAATCCCTCATACCGTTGTTGATAATTATCCTCCAACAAGATCGCTGAGTTCTCGCTCATAGCCACCTCTAAGTTCTCTTCGCTACGGGCCAAACCCAGCGTATACGTCTCCGTACCTTGCACGGTACTTCCACGCTTTACGGCATTCGTATGGATAGACACGAAAAGATCCGCCTTATTGCGGTTCGCTATATTCGCACGTTCGTCCAACTCGATAAAACGATCCGTCTTACGAGTATAGATCACACGCACATCCTCCGCGTTATTCTCTATCAATCGACCCAATTTTAAGGCGACAGCGAGATTTATCTCCTTCTCATTAACATTCGCCCCTCTAGCTCCCGGGTCCTTACCGCCATGCCCAGCATCGATCACGACCGTAAAAGTCTTCTCTCTCGCCTGAAGTCCGGGCAAGAAAAAAAACAACGCAAATAGCAAGTTAATATATAGAAAAGACTTTTTGCTCACTTTCTAAAATTATTGCAAATTTGGAGACAAATGTAGCGCTTTTTTGCTGATTGACAGATATCTTTTTTTATAATTAAAACAAAAAAAGAGGGCAGTTTCGAAACTACCCTCTTTCATGATATATTAAAGTATCTATTATTCAGAAACAACCTCGAAAGGAACCTCAACGGAAACCTCTTTGTGAAGTTTCAAAACAGCCTTATAGCTACCTACTTCCTTAACAGACTCCTTGATATAGATAATCTTACGGTCTACCTCGAAACCGGCTTTTGCCAATGCATCAGCCACTTGGATATTCGTTACAGAACCGAAGATCGTACCTGTAGAGCTAGTCTTAGCACCAATCGTCAAAGCTACACCCTCTAACTTAGCGGCCAAAGTCTGAGCGTCTTCCTTGATCTTAGCCAATTTGTGGGCACGTTGCTTCAAGTTCTCAGCCAATACTTTCTTAGCAGACTCTGAAGCGATCACTGCCTTACCCGTGGGGATTAGAAAGTTACGTCCGTAACCGTCTTTTACTGTTACGATATCGTCTTTGTAGCCTAAATTCACTACATCTTCTTTCAAAATAACTTGCATATTCTGTCTCCTCTTAATTAATTATTTCATCAAATCGGTCACGTAAGGAAGCAAAGCCAAGTGACGAGCACGCTTTACAGCCTGAGCCACACGACGTTGGAACTTCAAGGAAGTACCAGTGATACGACGCGGAAGGATCTTACCTTGCTCGTTCAAGAATTTCTTCAAGAATTCAGGATCCTTATAATCGATATACTTGATACCGTTCTTTTTGAAACGGCAATATTTTTTCTTCTTAACGTCTACTGAAGGCGGAGTTAAATATCTGATTTCTGATTGAGTTGCTGCCATAATTAATTATTCTCCTTTACTGTTTCTTTAGATGATTTCAGATTTCTTCTCTTAGCTGCATATTCTGCGGCATACTTGTCTTGACGGAAAGTCAAGAAGCGGATCACACGCTCGTCACGACGGAAGTTCAACTCCAACGTAGCGATAACACTAGGATCTGCCTTGAATTCAACCAACTGGTAGAAGCCTGTTGTTTTCTTGTCGATAGGATAAGCTAATTTGCGCAAACCCCAATTTTCTTCGTTCACGATTTCAGCACCCTGTTCTTTCAGAAGGTTCGTGAATTTTTCTACCGCTTCCTTCATCTGAGCGTCAGACAAAACGGGAGTCAAAATGAAAACGGTTTCGTAATTGTTCATAAAACGCTGTTTAATATTGATTAATAAAAAATTTTGCGGTGCAAAGGTAGTGATTATTTCGTAACTGACAAACAAATACATATTATTAAAAAGAAAAAACTTTCTATTAACATGTTTTAGCAAAAAAATCCATACCCACTCATTCGGGATTCTTTTTGCCCGTCTAAAGGTAAAAACATTTTCTTGACATAAAAAGAAAAGAACCGTATCAACAAAACAAGAATTCATTTCTTGATTCCATTAATACGGTTCTCCAATCCTAATTTTTACCAACACACAATATTTACACAAGTTCTTTTTTCCATGCAATCTCGACTCCTTCTTTTTGAATCCATTGCTGGAAATCCGTTAGCATATTCTTATCGCTGCGAATAATACGAGCGGATATTTGCTTTTTACTGGCATAGGTAATTAATAAACCTACAGCTTCTCCTATTCCCCACTCTACTGGATGGGTACGATAACACCCATTTGTTATGTGAGTCGTCCCTATATTTTTACATGCAGGGAACAAATTATTTACCCGCTGTGGTAATAAAGCACCTAACGGTATTTGAAAACGAAGAGAGTTGAAATCTATATAATTGTCTCCTCCACAAGAAGGATGCAAATCTATATGATAATAACCAATACCAACACTATCATAAAATGCAGCAGCAGTTGTTTCTCCTGATATCAACTTCCTATTCTCTTCGCCCACATGCTCCTCTAAAATTCTAAATTCCGCTTTAATGCGGCGTGACTCCCTTATATAAGGATATTTAGCCATTCCATCTTTCGTACCAAGCAAATTTTTACGGAGCCTTAATCCCTTCCAACCAACACCACCATCTGGTCGTGGGGCTTCAGTCTGTAACCAATATAACAATGAAAGATTCAAAGCTTTTGCGGCATCCACATGCTTCTGAAATTCATTCTCGGGCACATCTATAATATTCCCTAACATATAATCATTCTGAGGCCAATTAACAAGAGTCGTGCTCCCTTGGTAAGTATCTGGAAGAAAATTATGCTGATCTATAATTCTACGATACATCCAAAAGTTAAAAGCATCCGTTGGTGTTCCATCAGGAATACAGACAGCATGATTAGGTTTTAATGTAGATGGTGTCGGATAGGTCATACTCAACAATTTACCTGGCCATGCAGGAGTTAAATTTGGTATATAGTTAGCCCAAAACGTATAATTATCTGGCTTATCGATCGTCCAATCTTCTCCCGGTATGTATTCCATCGCAAAACAAACAGTAAAAGCCTGATTATTCAAAGGATTTGACTGCTTAGCAGCATGCAGCTCTTTTGTATCTTCTTGCGACTCCGAACCTGTTACATATTCAGTCTTCGTCAGTGGTAGTAAATCACCACACTCTGTCGCATCCACAAAATAAGGAGCGGTCAAGGTAACAAGTTCTCCATTTTGTCTATCTCGTACAGTAACAGCTAACACTTCATCTCCCTGCACATCGGAACTTTGAGCCTTATGATTTAACAAAATTTGTAATTTTCCCGCACTAACATAAGGCATTAGCATTTCCATCAAGACCTCCACAGAAACCATCGGTTCATGGCATATTTTAGATACACCACCATTACCCGGATTTAGATATGGATTATTACGAGCCGCCTCTGTTAAATGATAATGATACCGATAAAAATCACGTATTTTATTTCTATACATTCGATAAGATGCGGTAGCTCCACCAGACTCAATCCATTTATGTTCGTCTGGCGGTACACCTTGCTGAGAAACCTGTCCACCAATCCAATCCGTTTCTTCCGTAAGAATTACATTCATACCATTTCTACAAGCGGCTAACGCAGTTGCACAACCGCCCATTCCTCCTCCAACAACCACAATATCAGCTTTCATTTCCTCTACTTTCGCTCCTCCTTCAATCGGCATGGAAGAGGAAATCTTATTCCCTTTTTGGCAAGCTGTCACAAGAGGAAGCAAAAGCGAGCTTCCTCCTGTCAATAAACTATAAGTCAAAAAATCTCGTCGTTTCATATTTTAATACCCTTTATTTTGAACTAATTTAGGATTACGATCCAATTCTTGTTGAGGAATAGGCCATAACTCAAATTTAGCATCCCAATAACGATTTGCGTCCCTTACTTTCAATTTCTCTTTATAAGACTCATAATCAGGAATATCATTTAAATCATGACGATCCGATTTCTTAAAATAAGGAATATCGGTCTCAGACAAACCTTTATAACGAATTTCCTCGATAGGACGACCATACATCGGTTTCTCATTTTCTAAATCCCCAATTCCCCATCTTCTCATATCGATCAGATGCAATCCTTCAATAGCGAATTCTACCTTACGCTCTCTTCTTACTAATTGACGCATTTTCTCTATATTTCCGATTCTATCAGCCGATACATTGGGCATCCCTACACGATTTCGTACTTGATTGATAGCGTCATAAACGCTCTGATCCAACTCCCCTAGTTCAATCTTCGCTTCCGCATAACCAAGTAAGATTTCCGCATACCGCATGATTGGTACATTTTGACTTGTATAGCTAATATTTTGAGATGTTTCTTTACTATATTTAGCTATAATATAACCACACCCGGCATTGGTAAAACTAGCCCAAGCTGCAGCGCTATTTATATCATCATTATTTCTAACCTCCCATTCACCAGTCGTATAATTATATTGTTGTGTCTCGTCATCATAGGCATTGATAATAACGGTATTCAAAGAACCATTATTACAAGTAGCTGTATCTCCATGCATCCATAAAGTAGCCTTGAAACGAGGGTCCCTGTTCTTTTGTGGGTGATGTACATCATATAGTGGAGATTCATCAATACGTTTCCCATCTATACATTCATAAGTATCTGCCAACAGCATACTCGGATGTCGAGACGTTTGTCCTTGCATACGAGAGACAAAACCAAATCCAGTCCAATTCCTGTGAACATTCGTACCATCAACATTATAGATCATCTCCAAAATCATCTCGTTTCGGACATCTGCTTTCGCCTGTCCTTCCACGACAAACAAATCCTCGTAGTTCAATGCCAGCAAACGTTTCCCGATCACTTTTGAGGCTGCTTCAGCGGCTATTTTAAAATATTCAGTACTTTTTCCTCCGAAATCTAAACTCCCCCCTAATAAAGCCATACGATTGATAAGACCATACGCAAATGATTTATCAACACGTCCTCTATCCATTGCGATCCAATCTAGATATTCGGTAGCTTCATTACATTCGTTTATAATAAAATCCAATATTTTAACCCTTGATGTTTTTTCCACCTCATACTGATCGGAAGTGGGAGGTTCTGTATAAAAAGGCACATCCCCCCATAAAGCGATTAACAGATAATAATAATACGCTCTTAACACACGGACCTCCGATACATACTGTAAAGACTTCTTACTAAGATCATCCATATTCGGCCTCACTCCTGTTAAAAATGCGTTTGCTCTCGCTACGTTCGTATAAAGTTGGGACCAGAATTTAAGTATATCGCTGTTATCCGCATTTAAACCACCTCCCGCACCAATCGTCGTATTCTCATTTCTTTCCAGAGCTAGCCCTGTATAAAAATCAAAGATTGTCGTATGGGCGAGTTCTCCTACAACCTGCATATATAAGTTCGAATATACACCAGTTGCCCCTTCTCTGATTGCGTTCTCATTTGTATAAAATCCCTCGTTTGTGTAAGACGGATTCGTATCTTCTACATCCAAAAAATCACTGCATGATATATTAATAAAAACAAGTAACACGCAAATCGTATAAATGAATCTGTATCTTTTCATAACCTTTCCTTTAAAATTTTATATCGACACCAAATGTATAAACCTGAGTAACCGGATAATAAGATGATACATCACCTTCAGGATCATATCCTTTATATCCTTTTGCTATTGTGAGTAGATTTTGGCCGCTTAGATAAAATCGCACATTACTAAGCCCTGATTTACCTAATATATTCTTAGGCAATGAGTAACCTACACTCACGTTCTTTAAACGCATATAAGCCCCACTCTTTACCCAAAAAGAAGAAGGAATATTATTCATGTTTCCTCCGCCTGAACCATCAATCAATAATAAAGGATATTCTGCATTTCGATTCTCTTCAGACCAAGAATCCAACTGATGTTCGTAAACAGTACCTCCCATCCAAAACGGCCTTGCTCCTGCTCCGTTAAAGAATATATCCCGTTTACCCACTCCTTGTAAAAACACATTAAAGTCAAAGTTATTCCATTCCGCACCTAGATTCAGACTAAAAGAATAACGTGGTTGTGGATCACCGATAATCGTACGATCCGCATCTGTGATCTGGCCATCAGGTACCCCTTCAGGGCCACTAATATCCTTATATTTTATATATCCGGGCTTTACATTATCTTTATTATTCCCATAAACTGGATAGTTATTAATCTCCTCTTTAGACTGGAAATATCCATCAGCCACATATCCATACCAAGAACTTATAGGGAATCCCTCTTGTGTCGTATTATTATCATTAATATACTTATTTCCATACAGATCCGTCACCTCATTTTTTACATCGGATAACATAGCCCTAATGTTATATTTCACTTTTCCTATCCGATCATGCCACATCACGCTTAAATCCCAACCGTTATTTCTCATATTGCCCGCATTCTCCCATGGAGAAGTCAAACCAACCGCATAAGTCACGGGAAATTGTTGCAACATATCGCTAATTTCACGGATGTAATAATCAAACGTCACATCCAAACGGGTATTAAAAGCGGTAATATCCAATCCAAAATCAAACTGCTGTGATTTCTCCCAAGAGATTTCAGGATTAGACAACGCATTGGAATAAATTCCTGTAGTATAATTTTTACTATCTCCAAACCAATACGAGGCATCCAAGGCTAATACAGACGCATATGGATAATAGTCCTTGAGGTCTTGGTTTCCTAAAGAACCATACGAAGCACGGATCTTCAAATTATCAATCGCATCTTTTAATGGATCGAAGAAATGTTCCTCTGATATTCGCCATCCAATAGACACTGAAGGAAAAAATCCCCAGCGATTTTTAGCAGTGAACCTTGATGAGCCATCGTAACGTCCGGTAAGTTCGATTAAATATTTGTCCGCAAAAGTATAATTAAAGCGAGCGAAATATGACATCATAGTCAATTTAGAACTATTACCATTAACCATAGAGGAAGAGGCATCCCCATGATTCATTTCCTCGTAGCCATCATAGTAATAATTATTACGTGAACCACCAAACGACTTATTTTTGAACTCATCGGTTTGAAATCCCAAAAAGCCCTTAAAATAATGCCTTTCATTGAAAGTATTTTCATAAGTCACCTGAGCGTTAAACTGGTTCTTAATCAACTGATACCACTCCTCATACCTAGATTTAGTCGTAGGATAAGTCATGATAAAATTACCACCCTCATAAGTATCATAGGTATTCTGAAACTTATCTTGTTTATTCTCATACCGCCTGCTGGCATAACTGGCCAAGATCTCCATACCTTTGATTGGTGTCA
>OHLQ01000621.1_pt1 | contig 15141 bp, 14 predicted proteins | sample 1569081 | NCBI WGS metagenome assembly OHLQ01 (sample SAMEA3879585, study PRJEB24766) | human gut metagenome | biome: human-associated habitat; feature: feces | place: USA | collected 1985/1987 | reverse complement strand
ATTAGTATGGAGGTGTTGCATACATTTTATTCATCCCAGTTGTGATATACATCCTGAACATCATCGTCATCATCCAGCATATCCAGCGTCTTCTGGATATTGGCAATGTCTTTTGGATCTGTCAGTTCTACATATGTCTGAGGGATCATTGTTACTTCTGCAGATGCCATCGGGATTCCTGCTTCTTCCATTGCAAGACGTACCGCACTGAAATCATCAGGATCTGTCAGTACTTCAAAGCTGTCTTCTTCTTCTACAAAGTCCTCTGCTCCTGCATCCAGTACCTGCATCATCAGTTCATCTGCATCGCCTTCATATTCTTCTTTGTCAATCACGATCTGACCTTTCTTGTCAAACATGAATGATACACATCCAGGTGTTCCTACGTTTCCGCATCCCTTTGTAAATGCATTTCTTACATTACTTGCTGTACGGTTTTTGTTGTCAGTCAGAGTCTCAACGATGATTGCAACACCATTCGGACCATATCCTTCATATGTAGCACGTTCATAACTGTCAGCAGAATCTGCACCGGCTGCTTTTTTGATACCACGTTCAATTGTATCATTCGGCATGTTGTTTGCTTTTGCTTTTGCGATAACGTCACGAAGTTTGCTGTTGTTGTTCGGGTCCGCACCGCCGGCTTTGACTGCCATAACGATCTCACGGCCGATTACAGTAAATACTTTACCTTTTTTTGCGTCATTTTTTTCCTTTTTGTGCTTTATGTTTGCGAATTTTGAATGTCCTGACATTTTTCACTCTCTCCTTTTGTTTCTTTGTCATTTATTTTTTCGGCTCTTACTCTTCCGATGGTTCTGTTTCCAAGTGAAAGAATCTTAAATCTGTAGCCGTTTGCAACAATTTCTTTGTCCAGATCCTCCCTGGACGGAATATGTCCCAGAAGCTCTGTCAGATAACCGTTCAGCGTTTCCATTTCTACATCACCGAATTCAATATCCAGTTCCTGCTCCACATCATCCAGACTGGCAAGTCCATCAATAATGATACTGTTATCTACCTGTGTCCGAAATGTATCCCTGCTCTCATCGTATTCATCAAAAATATCCCCGACGATTTCCTCAATGAGGTCTTCCATCGTTACGATTCCTGCCGTCTGACCATACTCATCCACGACAACTGCCATATGTACCTGTCTGGCCTGCATGGTACGGAAAAGCTGTCCGATATGTCTGGTCTCAGGAACAAAAGTCGCTTTCCTGATAAGCCCCGGAAGCTCTTTCAGTGGTTTGAACTTCGCCCATGGATTCTGTGTAAAGAATTTCAGTGCATCTTTGTAATGGATCAGTCCCCGGATATCATCCATATCTTCCCCGCAGACCGGATATCGGGAATTTTCCTCTTCCATCATATGATTCACAACATCCTTGAGCAGATCATCCATCGCAAAAGCAGCCACACTGCTTCTGTGAGTCATAACCACACCCACTTCTTTATCTTCAAAAGCAAAAATATTCTGGATCATCTCTGCTTCATCTTTCTGGAGGACACCTTTCTCATGTGCCTCATCCACCATAGAGATGATTTCTTTTTCCGTAACAGAATCTTCCTGTTCCCCTTTAAAGAAATGAAAAACTCTGAAAAAAAGGCCCTGGATCCAGTCTATAACCTTCGCCGGCCCCCTGCGGGGCAATCGACTGCCATCGTCCATTTTGTATCTATTCCTTCCGTAATTTGTTTAAAATCAGCACAATTACTGCTAAAATATAGCACTTTAGCTTCTGTTCGTCAAGGATAACAGCCTAAAAAGTAAGTTCAAGGCTGATTTCAAGGGCATGATTCACTCGATCCAGCATTGTCTGGTCAAGATGGCATACCTTATCCTTCAGCCTTTTTTTATCGATCGTACGCAGCTGTTCCAACAAGATCACCGAGTCCTTCTCAATTCCATAAGAAGAAGCATCGATCTCAATATGCGTCGGCAGCTTTGCCTTATTCATCTTAGAAGTAATCGCAGCACAGATGACCGTGGGACTGTGTCGGTTGCCCACATCATTCTGAATGATCAGAACCGGGCGGACACCACCCTGTTCACTCCCAACTACCGGCCTTAAATCTGCATAAAAAATATCCCCTCTTTTAATTACCACACAATCACACTCCGATTCTTTTTTCTCTGGAATTAGTATTTCCATTTTTCTTCTGTGTATACATGCGTGGTGCTGCAGTTTATTCGAAGAAGGTCAGATCTCCCCATTCTCTGCCGTCTTTTATATAGACTCTCGGGACACGTTTACTGATATCGCAGGCAAATTCATAAGAAAATCTGCCGGACATATCGCCGAAAGTCTCAATGCTGATAAATTCGTCTCCGTCCCTGCCGATCAATGTTACCTCATCTCCATGTTTCACATCCGGAATATGTGTAACATCCACCATGAACTGGTCCATACAGACTCTGCCAAGGATCGGTGCTTTCTGTCCATGTATCAGAACCCATCCTTTATTAGACAGAGTTCTCGGATACCCATCCGCATAGCCAACCGGAATCGTTGCAACACGAAGATCGTTTTCGGAAGCAAATGTTCCGCCATAACTGATCGCCGTTCCTGCCGGAAGATCCTTCACATAAGCCACATGACTCTTCAGCTCCATCGCCGGCTTCAGTTTCACAATGTCCCTCTCCACTTCATCGGACGGATAAATACCATAGATCGTAATTCCCGCACGGACCAGGTTCAGGTTTGCCTCTGGCATACGAATGATTCCCGCACTGTTCGAGCAATGCTTCAGCGGAATCTGTACTCCCGCCTTTTCCAGAAGGTCAGCAAACGTAAGATAACGTTTCAGCTGTTCTACTGCCGGAGCTTTATCCGTCTCATCTGCCCGCGCGAAGTGTGTAAACATACCTTCAATCTCAACATTTGGAAGTGCGGCGATCTTTTTGATCTCCTCAACGCTTTCCGGCTTATCTGCAAATCCAATACGGCTCATTCCGGTATCCAGTGCAATGTGGATATGCACCTGTCTGCCCTGGCGGACTGCCTCATCAGAAAGGATTTTTGCCACATCATACTCACAGACCGTCAGGCGCACATCTTTTCTGATCAGTTCCTGGAAATACTCTTCAAAAACAAGTCCGAGAATCAATACCGGTTTCTCAATCCCGGCATCTTTCAACTGAATCGCTTCCTCTGCTGTCGCGGTCGCAAATCCCCAGATGTACTCATAGTCTTCTATAAGACGCGAAATCGCTTCTGCACCATGTCCATAACCATCGGCCTTGATAACAGCTACAATCCTGGTACCATCTGCAATGTTTTTCTTCATTTCCTCAAAGTTATGAGCAATGGCATCCAGTGATACTACTGCTTTAACTCTCTCAAATTTTTTCATAATACCCTCCTCTTCCTGCCTGATCTGCTCAGATATTTCGGTATTCTATTTATTTTTCAAAACTTCTGAAGCTCCTCGTACAATATCTCCGGCCTTCATACCTGCTGTTCCTTTTTCTTTCGCTGCCAGATCTCCTGCCATACCATGAAGCAGTACTCCCAACGCAGCCTGTCTGCCTGTATCCGGCAGTTCCGTCCTTTTATTCAGGAACATTGCCAGCACACCTGCAAGAATTCCGGTCAGAACATCTCCACTTCCCGCAGTCGCCATTCCAGGATTTCCCGCCAGACTGATCCAGGTATTTCCATCCGGTGCTGCCGTCACGGTACATGCATCTTTCAGCACACAAACCGCACCGGTCTCTGCCGCCAGCTCCCTCGCTGCTGCAATACGGTCTTTTTGAAGTTCACTGACCTTTTTTCCTGTCAGCCGTCCCATCTCACCCATATGTGGTGTCATGACCACGTGGCTCGTAAGATACTGTTTCCATTCCGGATGCTGTGCCAGCAGATTCAGCCCATCTGCATCCAGTATGACTGGTTTAGCAGCTCCTGATGCTGCCTCCAGAAACCACTGTACTTTTTCGGCAGCCTGGTACGTAGTTCCAATTCCCGGGCCGATCACCACAATATCGCACCAGTCAAGATCTTTTGCAAAATCATCGCCACAGTCAAGCATCGCCTCCGGCAGCATTGTCTGCAGTGGAATCCGATTCTCTTCTGCCGTAACGATTTTCACCATTCCGATGCCCACTGCAAAAGCTCCCGACGCACTGAGGTAAGCCGCCCCACACATGCCCGGACTTCCGGCAACGACCAGAATCTTTCCAAAAGTTCCTTTGTTTCCATCAACAATTTTATCCGGCAGAAAATGAATATCTGTTTTTTCTGTCTGCCATAAATATGGTTTCACCTTATCACTCGCGTAGATGCCAACATCCGCAACGATCACTTTACCGGCAAATTTCCTGCCCGGATACAGGCAAAGGCCTGCTTTCCGAAATGCAAATGTCACTGTCAGATCTGCATGAAAAGCAACTCCAAGTTCTGCTCCTGTATCGCCATTTACTCCGGACGGAATATCAACAGCCACTTTCCAGGCATTCAACTGATTCAGTGCCATGATCACATCTCTGTAACTGCCCTCGACCGGACGACTCAGCCCAACGCCGAAAATGGCATCTACTATAGTAGTATATTCCTCTGTTTCCAGGTTATTCACAACCGGCACCTGACAGGCAGCTGCAATATCCAGCTGACGCTGCATTTCCACAGTCCTGTGGTCCGGATTCCCCACCAGATACAGACTTGTACGATAACCATGCAGTTTCAGAATACGGGCAACAGCCACGCCATCTCCTCCGTTGTTCCCGTTTCCGCAGACACAGAGAATCCGTTCTTCCTGTTTTTTGTCTGCCAGCGTCCGTTCCAGTTCTTCTGCGACTTTCAGAGCTGCCCGTTCCATCAAGACACAGGACGGAATCCCGATTCCCTCAATCATATTTCCATCAAGAGCTTTCATTTCTTTACAGGTCACAATCTGTTTCATTCTTTTTCCTCACCTGCCATAATTAGCATAAAAGGCCATTACGCAGCCTCCTTGCCATAAGGAGCCGGGTAACAGCCTGTCTGTCCGTCCTGCCATCACTTTATAAGTGCTGCTTATTTCTCATCGTCTATATGTTCCTGACGATACTGACTGAGATTATAGGATAATGTCATAAGACTCTCTGAAAGATGAACATTCTCCACGATCACATCATCCGGAGTATCCAGATCGATATGTGCAAAATTCCAGATAGCTTTGATTCCGTTCTCGATCAGAATCTCCGCCATATCACGTGCCTTATTCTTCGGCAATGTCAGAATTGCGATCTCAATATTGTTTTCTTTCATAAAGAAAGGAAGATCACTGATCATCTGAATCTCAATCCCACGAACCGCAATTCCCTCAAGTACCGGATTTACATCAAAAATACCGACCAGCTTGAATCCTCTCTTCTCAAACTCAACATAATTGGCAAGTGCCTGCCCCAGATTACCAGCTCCTACAATGATCATCGGATGCACGATATCCAGCCCCAGGATCTTACCGATCTCTGTATAAAGATATTTTACATTATAACCGTATCCCTGCTGTCCAAATCCCCCGAAATTATTCAGATCCTGACGTATCTGAGACGCTGTAACACGCATTTTTTTACTAAGATCATTGGAAGAGATTCTCTCTACATTGTCTTCCAGAAGTTCACCAAGGTATCTATAGTAACGTGGCAGTCTCTTAATCACAGCTTTTGAAATCTGTTTTGCTTCCACCGTTGTCCCTCCTTACACTTTCTCGTTAATTATAACGAATTGACATTTTGTTGTCAATCAATGTTGTCAAATATGTACAATTTTCATTGATTTTCCTTTACAAAGGCCATTTTTGCTTTTATAATCATACCGTATATTTACTTCGGAGGAATAACTATGATTTTATCATGTCAGGGTATCTCCAAATCCTTCGGTGAAAAAGTGATTCTGGAAGATGCCTCTTTTCATATAGAAGAACGCGAAAAAGCTGCTCTGATCGGTAATAACGGTGCCGGCAAAACCACACTTCTTCGCATTATAATGGAAGAGATCCATGCAGATGCCGGACAGGTAGTTCTTGCCAAGGACAAACGCATCGGTTACCTCGCCCAGTATCAGGATGTGCAGGGACACCTTTCTGTATATGAAGAACTCTTAAGCACCAAACAGTATATCATCGATATGGAAGAACGCCTTCGTGCCATGGAAGTCCAGATGAAAAATGCTTCCGGCGAAGAACTTGACCGCCTGATGAACTCCTACACCCGCCTGACTCATGAATTTGAACTGGAGAATGGCTATGCCTACAAAAGCGAACTTATGGGTGTTCTGAATGGTCTCGGATTTACAGAAGAGGATTTTACCAAACAGGTGGCGACTCTTTCCGGCGGTCAGAAAACACGTGTTGCCCTCGGTAAACTGCTGATTTCCAAACCAGATATCCTTCTGCTCGATGAGCCTACCAACCACCTGGATATGGAAAGCATTGCCTGGCTGGAAACTTATCTTCTCAATTATCCTGGTGCTGTTTTCATTGTATCTCATGACCGCTATTTTCTGGACAAAGTTGTCACAAAAGTCATCGAGATCGATGCCGGACAGGTTCGTATGTATGCCGGTAATTACTCCGCTTATGCAGAGAAAAAAGCACAGCTTCGTGATGCCCAGTACAAGGCATATCTCAACCAGCAGCGCGAGATCAAGCATCAGGAAGCCGTTATCGTCAAGCTGAAATCTTTCAACAGAGAAAAATCCATCAAACGTGCAGAGAGCCGTGAAAAGATGCTGAATAAGATTCAGCGGATCGACAAACCGATCGAAGTCCAGAGCCAGATGCGTCTTTCTCTTGAGCCACGCGTGGTCAGTGGAAACGATGTCCTTACCGTAGAAGATCTCGCCAAAAGTTTCCCACAGCAGAAACTTTTTTCCAATATTTCTTTCCAGATCAAACGAGGCGAGCGCGTAGCACTGATCGGAAACAACGGAACCGGCAAAACTACAATGCTCAAGATTCTCAACGGACTTCTGGATGCAGACACCGGAAGCTTCTCTCTGGGTGCCAAAGTGCAGATTGGTTACTATGATCAGGAGCATCATGTACTTCATGCAGAAAAAACAATTTTTGAGGAAATTTCAGACACATATCCGACACTGACCGAGACACAGATCCGTAATATGCTGGCAGCATTTCTCTTTACCGGAGACGATGTATTCAAAGTGATCTCCTCTCTTTCCGGTGGCGAACGAGGCCGTGTTTCTCTTGCAAAACTGATGCTCTCAGAAGCAAACTTTCTGATTCTCGATGAGCCTACCAACCACCTGGATATCGCATCCAAAGAAATCCTGGAGGAAGCCCTGAACAGCTACACCGGAACGGTACTGTACGTTTCTCATGACCGTTATTTCATCAACCAGACTGCAACCCGCATTCTTGATCTGACAAATCAGTCAGTTGTCAACTATATCGGTGATTACGACTACTATCTGGAGAAAAAAGAAGAACTGACTGAGAAATATGCTCCGACTGCACAGGAAGCCACCGAAGAAGTTAATGAAGAAACACCTTCTGAGGGAAAACTCACCTGGCAGCAGCAAAAAGAAGAACAGGCTCGCAAGCGTAAACAGGAAAACGAACTTAAAAAAGTCGAAAAACGCATCGAGGAACTTGAAACACGAGATAAAGAGATCGACGACACTCTCGTTCTTCCGGATGTCTGTACGAATGTAGGACGCTGTGCGGAACTGAGCCGCGAAAAAGACAAGATTCAGGCAGAACTTGAAGAATTATATGAAAAATGGGAGGAACTTGCATAACTGCAATTTTCTCTCCCATATTACAAGAGCCACTGTATCGCAATTGATACAATGGCTCTTTTGTGCGTATATTAAAGCATTTTTTCCAGAGATTCTCTGATTGCAAGGATGAAATCACGGCTGTTCAGTACAGTCGGATTCTCAATCGTTGTAATCAGTGCAAGGTCTTTGGTCATCTTGCCACTTTCAATCGTGGAAAGGGTAGCTTTTTCCAGTTTATCTGCAAACTCTTCCAGTTTCTGATTGCCATCCAATTCTCCACGTTTACGAAGAGCTCCTGTCCATGCAAAAATAGTTGCCACAGAGTTTGTGGAGGTTTCACCGCCCTCCAGATGACGATAATAATGTCTCTGAACAGTTCCGTGTGCAGCCTCATATTCATAAACACCACTTGGTGATACCAAAACGGATGTCATCATGGACAAATCACCATATGCCGTAGCTACCATATCAGACATTACATCTCCGTCGTAGTTTTTACAAGCCCAGATAAAGCCGCCTTCCGAACGAATTACGCGGGCAACTGCATCATCAATAAGCGTATAGAAATACTCAATGCCAAGTTTCTCGAATTTTTCTTTATATTCCGTATCATAAATTTCCTGGAAAATGTCCTTAAATGTATGGTCGTATTTTTTGGAAATGGTATCTTTAGTAGAGAACCACAAGTCCTGTTTAGTGTCCACTGCATAACTAAAGCATGCGCGTGCAAAACTGGAAATGGATTTTTCTGTATTGTGAATTCCCTGAATGATTCCCGGACCATCAAAGTTGTGAATTACTTCTTTGGTCTGTGTTCCATCCTCAGCGGTAAATACAAGTTCTGCTGTTCCTTTACCCGGAACTTTGATTTCTGTATTTTTATAAACATCACCATACGCATGACGAGCAATTGTAATCGGTTTCGTCCAGTTTTTTACATAAGGAACGATTCCCTTAACAAGGATTGGTGCACGAAATACGGTACCATCTAAAATTGCACGAATTGTGCCGTTTGGCGATTTCCACATTTCTTTCAAATCATATTCATCCATACGGGCAGCATTCGGTGTAATCGTAGCACATTTTACCGCCACACCATATTTCTTTGTTGCCTCTGCGGAATCCACTGTCACCTGGTCATTGGTTTTATTCCGGTACTCCAAACCAAGGTCATAATACTCTGTCTTTAAATCAACATATGGCAGCAACAGCTCATCTTTAATCATCTGCCAAAGGATTCTGGTCATTTCATCCCCGTCCATCTCTACAAGTGGGGTTTTCATCTGAATCTTACTCATTTTTCCTCCTAGCCAAAACGTTCACATGGACGCTTTCCATAAATTATTGTCGCCTTTTACTATAGCATAGTGGCTACAGATTGTCAAAGAATGGCCCCTCGATTTCTGTCCTGCCATCCTCTACAAGATACGGCATTTCTTCATGCACTTCTATGCCCTCTTGAATCTTCTGTGTGTCCATTTTTATGTATTTAATTCTTCCATTTGCAAGAATTTCCCCGTCTTTATCCATAATATAAGAATCTGTAATAATAAAATGGCTCGTGTTTTTTACAACTACACCCCGCCCAATCAATTCTGTCTCATAGGGAACCGGTTTGCGGTATTTGGTATCCAACGATATCGTCACACCAAAAGTCTCCTCCGACAATTCCTTCGCCCACAAGGAACGAAGCCCCATCTCATCAAGCATCGCCGTAATCATACCGCCATGCACACGTCCCGGATAGCTCTGGTGCTGTTCTTTATAGCGAAACACCGTCATCACACTGCCATCTTCCATGTTGTAAAATGGTGCATTCACGCCGTATTCATTATCCAGCCCGCAAATCATGCACATTCGGCTGTTTCTTTGTTTGCTAAGTATCTTCATGTTGTGCTCCTTGTACTTTCAATATTGTTTAAATTTCTTTCTGTCTTTTGTCTATTAATAGTATAGCACAACGTTTGTAAAACATCTATAAAATTTGTGATAGCGTTTGTGTCAAGTGTTCGTTGGCACTTTTTTTGTTTTCAGTAATTCCGTAGAAAAGCTTTGCGTCTCGTGGGCACTCTCGCTCGTTGAGTGCGTAGCGGTATGGGCACTGAAACTACCAGTGCCACATACCGACATACTCAAAACCCACTCGTCACAAAGTTTTTCTACGGAATTACTGGAATCCAAAGGAACCGGCAGCGAACATTTGTCACAAACCCGTCATTCCAAACTCAGTTTTTCTCTATCTTATAAACGCATTCCGAAATGCCTTTCTGGATGCGGTTGCTGCTGCATCTATTAACGGCACATGACCTCTCATTAATTCTACATATCGATTTCCTTTCCCATCTTTTTTCGATGTTTTTGCGGCACTTAATGTTTCCATGATTTCATTCATGCGTGCATTAAAAATTAATCCATCTGTATATTTCTCAATGGTACGGCAAAGTTCTTTATTCTCTTTGCAGCACAATACTTTTGCCATGTTACTGGCTCCCTTGACTGACCATCTCATCCGGCGGTGCTTCATCCGCATGGTAATTACGGTACAGTTTTGGGATTCCTGCACTCCCATGTTTTTGTATACAATTCCTTCTCTTGGTTCCGGTATCTTTTTCCCCTGCTTTCGATAAGGTAACAGTCCGGCTTTATTGTTATTAAGATATCGATATAACTCGCGTGCATTTCTGCTCCTGTTATCTTTTTCATCCGTCGTTTCCACACTGTCCGCATACACTAAAAGAAACTCTAATAATTCCTCTGTTTTTCCTTCTTCAAACAGATTTCTTGCTTCTCGCTGCGCACTTCGGTCATTTATCTTTCGCAGGATTTCCTGATAAACATGATAACGATCTAACTGAAAAATTGCATCCGGGTCATACGTTTCCTTAATCCAGCTTCCTCCATCACCGTTTAGAATTCTCTGCTGAATTTCATCCACATCGTATTTTTTCTCTATTAATGCCTCCCGTTTTTCATGAAAGAGCCGGCTTGGTTCCATTCCCGCTAACATGGTTTTTCCTACCAGAGTGCTTCGCCTTTGCTGGTCTTTGTCCCAGCCTTCATACATGGTAAACACTTTCATTTCCTGTTTTTTCATTCTTTTATGACTGCTGTCCTGCATGTGCAGCCATATGCCATCCATTTCTTCAAACAACACAGGAATGATTTTTTCTCCTTGCGTCCGGTCTGCATGCATTTCCTTTACGGCATACTGTTCTTCTTCATCCAGCCGTTTACCAAGCCGCTGCATCATATTCCATACACCTCCGCTGCTGATGCTTTGTCCACAGGTATTACTTATGGTTTCTGCGGTTACGCGGTAAGGTGATTCCGTTACCGTCATCGCTATCTTTTCTGCAAGATTAGTGGAAATCAATCCAATCTTATCCATTTGCATGGCTTCATCTAACAGGTAGACATAGGCGTTTTCTCCCTGTTCCGTTTTTGTACGATATACAGTTCTCTTGTACTCTACTTCGCCATATACCGTTTTGATACAGGTTTTTCGTTTCCCTTTTCCCCGATAATGCTTTTTATCGCGACTTTCTGCAAGCTCTGTATCATAGGCTTCCAGAATCTGCTGGGTAATCTGGCGGCCAAGTTCACAAACATAATCGAATATTTTTTGCTCTAACACCTTGAAAGATAGTAAGTTTTCGTCTACAATTAGTTTCATCATACAGTCTCCTTTATTGTTTTTCTAGCAACTAACATCATAAAGAAAAACTGTATGATTGGGAAGAGGGGATTTCCTTCTTCCCTTTATTTTTGCCAATGAAAATTATACACTAACTTTCTTATTATTATATGCATCCGTGTGTCACAAAAAAGGTCTATTCTTTTTCATTATTTTTTTATACTCTTTTAATCGTCGAATCACTTGACAAAATGTCAAAAACGTACTATAGTTGACTACGTTAAAAAAAGTTTTCAAAGGAGTAAACCTATGATTGAAACAGGTATTGCAAGACAATTAGATGCAGTCGGACGTATTACTCTGCCAAAAGAACTTCGCAAGTCTTTAGGATTTAAAGACCGCGAATTATTGGAAATATATACTGAAGATGACAAAATTATTTTAAGAAAATGTGAAAGACAGAAACAGGATATCTTTACTGGTTCTGAAGAGGATTTGATTGAGTACAAAGGAAAATTAGTTTCCAAAGAATCAATCCGCGAATTATCAAAGCTTGCTGGTTTAATTTAATCATATATCCCTTTAGTGTTTGCCCGAAGTTTTCCCAGACTTCGGGCGTCTTTTTTTATGTATTATGTAATTTAGCTGCACCGTCGTACGATAAAAAAAGAAATGTAAACGCTGCGTTGACCTGTTTTATAAAAATTACAACAACGGTCAACCAAATTTCGGCTTCCATTTGACTTTTTTCTACTTTTTCTCTAATTAAGTCAACTTTTACAATATATTTGTTGACCTAAATTTGCATTATCTTAAATCCAGTCATTCACTTGAGTCATTTTTGATGACCTATTTGGCAAAAAGCGATTTTTAAGTCAACTTTTGTCTATAAAGTGGTTGACTGGATTTATGCTTTTGACAAATCAGGTCAACTAACTGCAAATATCTCCTGCAAAAGTTTCATAATCTACTCTTCCCGCCACTCTTTTAGGGCAGAAGAAAGTCTTCTGTCAATATCTTTTCGCGTTTTTTCACACTCATTTGGATATTCTTTTGCCGCTTTGAAAATAAGTCGCATCACAAATTTAAGTCCCACCGGCAAAGCCTTGCGAAGCAGGGATTCCGGCAGTACAAAGTGAGTTCCGTGTTCATACACGAGCGGCACATACTCACAGGTATGCGGGCGCTCTTTTAACCGTTCATCCATGCGGCGGATGTATTTTCCTGTTTCCCAGAAGGAATCATCCTCAGCTCCTACAAGAAACAGTCTGCCCTTTATATTCTCAACCGGAATCATTTCCTCTTCGGTATGTTCTCTTGCATTTTCAGAGTCAATAAACAGACAGGTGCTGCGTTCAATATCACCGGAGCCTTTTGTTTCTTCCTCAATCTTCTGCCAATATACCGGATGCTCATATATAAACGGCATATAGGCAAGCGGCTCTCCCTTCCAGGAAAGAGTGGACGCTCCCGGAATCGGCCATTCCTTGCATCCATCCTTTTCCCCCTGTTCAAATCCCTGCCATACAAAATCACTAGGCGTAAGAGCAAATGTCAGCGTAATATCTGAAAATAAAGAAGCTGCAACAAGAGCATCCATACCCGCTGTACTCATTCCCATAATTCCGATTTTTTGATTTCCATTATTTTTCAGCCACTGGATTGCCGTCTCAATACGTTCGAGTGGGAAATTTACATGGCTGTAATTTTTCTTTCCCGGCGACATACAAAGAACATTGACACCATTTTTATGAAGCCATTTTGCCCCGCACTTCGCCATATAATCATTGGGGTCATCTCCAAACAATCCGATAACCGCACAGTCTGAACCTTTGGGATTTACATAATAAGTTCCATAAAAACCATCTTTTTCGGTTTCAAAAAATAACTTTTTCATTGCTCTTCCTCCAGTATCTTATTCGAATGATAATCCCACTCTTTTCTGTCAGCTCAAAGTTAGCATAGACTAACCGCATTGTCAACTTTTAATTCCTTCTCCCCGGTTCCTCTCAATTTACAATTGTAAAATCTTACACTGTTCAAGCCCTGCGCTCCAAAACTCCTCGATTGGCTTATTCTTAACCTGACATATAATACTGGAATTCATCGCGCCATGTCCAACAATAAGAATATCCGTTCCTTCCTGCAATTGAGGTTCTATTACCTCCTTCAGAAATGAACCTGTTCTCGCAAAAAGCTCTGCAAATGTTTCCGCCCCACCGATTGATTCTATGTATTCCTCCGGTTTGCGAAAAATAAGATTAATTGGACAATCCGGAATTTTAAAGCTATTTTCAATCCCCTCATAATCACCAAAGCTCATCTCTACCAGCCGTTCATCTGTTATAATTGGAATTCCCCTGTTTTTCAGCACAATCTGCGCCGTCTCCACTGCCCGAATCAGTGGAGAACAGTAACATACATCGATATTCCATGACTTATATTCCTCGTGTGCTTTTAATGCCATTAACCTTCCTTCTTCATTTAATGGGATATCCGTTCTTCCCTGAAGTTTGTGCAATGCATTCCAATCGGTTTTTCCGTGGCGCATAATGTATAACATGTTGTGAGTCCTCCTAAATAATCTTTCTTGTTATCTCTGCGTTAAACTTTAATGTTAATGATTCAGAATTTCCGAATCGTTGACTTAATTATCAAAAACTGTTCGTGCGGTCAACCAAATTGACCGGCTTTTTTGACCTATTTCAAGTTTTTTCCCAATCAAGTCAACTTTTATAAATTATTTTTTGACCGTAATTCACATTATCTCAAATACAGTCACTTACTTTGAACATTTCTTATGACCTATTTAGAAAAAAATGGTTTTCCAGTCAACAAAACAGACACCTCTACTCCGATTCTATTGCAATTCATCGCTACGTCCATCTTCCATAAAATCGTCCGAAAACATATCTATGGCTAACTTAAATGAATCTATTTTTTTCTTTTTCGGTGCCGGCAATTCATAAGCAGCTTCCGGCATATAAGAAACCGCCGATTTTATTGGTTTTACAAGTAATCTGTCATCATAAATTCCACCTACAATTTTACCACGATAATAAAGAATATATTCTCCCATCATAGCGCGGTAAGTAATTTCTTCTAAATCCGATAACTGTTCTAATATAAACTGCAAATAATCTTTACTTGATGCCATATTTTTCACACCTCTCTTTGAGCATAACTATACCACACTTGCGTCCGGGCAACAATGAAAGTTTCCGTTTTCAAAATAATTCTCATTGACTTTTTGTTTTTCATGGTGCACATTCGATTAGATTTCTGATTATGGAGGTTATTATGAAAAAAAACACCTCACTACCTTTTGATGTCCGAACACCTGATGTTTCAAAAAGCTCTTGAATCAAGTGTCAAAGATACCGGATTAACACCCAGCCAGCCCAAAATACCGGATTATCTGCTCCACCATGACGGAGTAATTCACTGCAGACATTTTACTAAAACTGACTGGGGCAATGCCAAAAATTATGACTTATGCATCAAATCCGATGTTTGGGGATGAGCGAGACGGCTCAGATTATTGCTGACCTGTTTCAGAAGAAGATAAAATTTTAGTTGATAAGCCTCCTCCGCTGATGTTAGAAGAATTAAAGCCGTGATGGGAAAATAGATTTCTTACATAATAACTATCATGTTGACTTGATTTAGAAAAACTTCTCCCACGGTCAGCAAAATTTTACTCTTTCGTTGACTTATATTTGTTTTTTTTCTAAATTGAGTCAACTTTTGAAATGTATTTGTTGGCCTTAATTCACATAA
>OHLQ01000595.1_pt1 | contig 15622 bp, 19 predicted proteins | sample 1569081 | NCBI WGS metagenome assembly OHLQ01 (sample SAMEA3879585, study PRJEB24766) | human gut metagenome | biome: human-associated habitat; feature: feces | place: USA | collected 1985/1987 | reverse complement strand
GAATGCATGTTATTTTCCAATATCTGCAAGCCGGCACGGTTAACATTCTGAACGTGATTTTGTTCGCGGTGATTGCTTTGGCGATGATTGTCTTTGTTGTAGCGATCTCTCAAGGTATTCGCAAAATCCCGGTTCAATATGCAAAACGTGTTGTTGGCCGTAAAATGTATGGTGGTCACACCAGCTACATTCCTTTAAAGGTCAACCAGGCAGGCGTAATTCCGATCATCTTTGCATCCTCCGTGCTGATGTTTCCGGTTACGATTGGCCAGTTTGTAGACATTCCCTGGGTAAAAACTGTTGCAGGCTGGTTTGCATGGGGTACTCCTCTTCAAACTACTTTGTATGTATTGATGATTTTATTCTTCACTTACTTCTATACCGCTGTAAGCGTGAATATAGCTGAAATGTCGGATAATATCAAAAAATATGGCGGTTTTATTCCCGGACTGCGTCCTGGCAAACCGACAACTGATTACTTGGATAAAATCATGTCCAGAATCACTCTGGCTGGCGCTATCTTTCTTGCATTGATTGCCCTGATGCCGAATGTTGTTGGTTGGATCACCGGTATAGAGGGTATCTATTTCGGTGGTACGGCCCTTTTGATCGTAGTCGGTGTTGCATTGGATACGATGAAACAGGTAGAGTCTTTGGTTTTGATGCGTCATTACCAGGGCTTTATGAAATAGGAGGAAGATTAGAATGTTTATTCTTTTGATGGGACCTCCGGGTGCCGGCAAAGGCACTCAAGCAGAAAAACTCATTGCTGAATACAAAATTCCGCATATCTCCACTGGTGATATGTTCCGTGCCGCTGTTAAGCAGGGTACAGAATTAGGTAAAGAAGCAAAAAGATACATGGACGCCGGCGGCCTCGTGCCCGACGTCGTTACCATCGGTATCGTTCGCGAAGGCTTAGCCAAACCCGAATGTGCCAATGGCTTTATCCTGGATGGATTTCCAAGAACCGAAGAGCAGGCTATTGCCCTCGACGGCATTTTAACTGATCTGGGCATTAAATTGACCGGTGTGGTTAATATCGTAGTTCCTGACGCTGAGCTTGTAGGCAGGGTTACCGGCAGACGTATCTGCAAGGCCTGCGGCGCTACATATCATGTAGAATACAATCCCAGTAAGGTGGAAGGTATGTGCGATAAATGCGGCGGCGCGTTGTACCAACGTGACGACGATAAAGAAGAAACTGTAAAAAATCGTTTGCAGGCATATCATTCGCAAACGGAACCGTTGATCGAGTACTACAAAAAACAAGGCGTATATCATGAAATCGATGGCCTGCAGGAAATCGGCAAAGTTTACGCTGATGTTAAAGCTAGTCTCGGGGCGCTGAAGTAAGGAGGTAAAACGCTGTGTCCAAACAAGACGTAATTGAAGTTGAAGGCACAATCTTAGAATCCCTACCGAACGCCATGTTCCAAGTTAAATTGGAAAACGGTCATGTGATTCTGGCACACATATCCGGTAAGATACGTATGAACTTCATCAAAATTTTGCCTGGCGATAGGGTTACTGTCGAGCTTACTCCGTACGATTTAAGTCGTGGAAGAATTACTTATCGGTTCAAATAACCAAAGACAGGCAAGAGGAGGTTTAAAATATGAAAGTCAGACCGTCTGTTAAACCAATATGTGAAAAATGCAAAGTCATTAAACGCAAAGGCCATGTAATGGTAATTTGCGAAAACCCGAAACATAAACAAAAACAAGGCTAAGAAGGAGGTGCAGCGTTAATGGCACGTATTGCTGGTGTCGATTTACCTAGAGACAAACGTATTGAATACGCACTGCCGTACATTTATGGCATCGGTCTTACCCTGTCTCGTGAGATCCTGAGCAAAACCGGTATCAATCCTGATACCCGCGTTCGCGATCTGACAGAGGAAGAAGTTGCAAAACTTCGTGAAACTATCGATGGTGATTATAAAGTAGAAGGTGACCTCCGCCGTGAGGAATCCCTCAATATAAAACGCCTGATTGAAATTGGTAGCTATCGCGGCCGCAGACATCGTATGGGCTTGCCCGTTCGTGGTCAAAATACCAAAAACAATGCTCGTACTCGCAAAGGTCCGAAACGTACTATTGCAGGTAAGAAGAAATAATCAGTGAGGGAGGGATAAACGAGTGGCTGGTAAAAAAGTTGTTCGCAACAAAAAGAAAGTAAGTAAAAATATCGAAAGTGGCGTAGCTCATATTCGTTCCACTTTCAATAATACTATCGTTACTATTGCCGATCTGAACGGCAATGTACTCAGCTGGGCATCTGCCGGCGGCTTAGGCTTCCGCGGTTCCCGTAAAAGCACTCCGTTTGCTGCTCAAATGGCTGCTGAAGAAGCAACCAAGGCTGCAATGGAACATGGCTTGAAACAAGTTGAAGTATTCGTTAAAGGCCCCGGCGCTGGTCGTGAAGCAGCTATTCGTGCTCTTCAGGCTGCAGGTCTCGAAGTTAACTCCATTAAAGACGTTACTCCGATTCCTCACAACGGCTGCCGCCCGCCGAAACGCAGAAGAGTTTAATTTATTGGAGGTGTACCCGCTAAATGGCAAGATATACTGAGGCTGTATGCCGTCAATGCCGTCGCGAAGGCGCAAAACTGTTCCTCAAAGGTGACAGATGCTACAGCGACAAATGCGCTTTTGCTGTTCGCTCCTATGCTCCTGGTCAGCATGGTCAAGCACGCAAAAAAGTATCTGAGTACGGTATTCAGTTACGTGAAAAACAAAAAGCACGCCGTATTTACGGTATGTTAGAACGTCAATTCCATAATACCTTCGTTAAAGCCGAAAAACAAAAAGGTATTACAGGTGAAAACCTGCTCGTTCTTCTGGAAAGAAGAATGGACAATGTAGTTTACCGTCTTGGCCTGGCTGATAGCCGCAGCCAAGCTCGTCAACTGGTAACTCATGGTCATATCGCTGTTAACGGCAAACGTCTTGATATCGCTTCCGCTTTAGTAAAAGCCGGTGACGTTATCAGCGTTATGGAAAACAGCCGTGGTAAAGAATACTTCAAAGGTATGGCTGAAACCCTGGCTTCTAAAACTACTCCTGCCTGGCTCGTTCTCGATGCACAAGGCTTGAGCGGTAAAGTTGATCGTTTCCCGACCCGTGAGGAAATCGATGTTCCTATCGAAGAACATCTCATTGTTGAGTTGTACTCTAAATAATTAGTTGAACATCTGCCACCCAACATTAGGCGTATTGTGGTAATACGCACGAGAAGGAGGCTTTCCGCATGATCGAAATAGAAAAACCTAAAATGGTCACCGCTGAGATCAGCGATGACGGCCGTTACGGCAAATTTGTATGGGAACCGTTGGAAAGAGGCTATGGTATTACGCTGGGCAACAGCCTGCGCAGAGTACTGCTTTCTTCCCTGCCCGGTGCTGCAGTTACAGCTGTTAAAATTGACGGCGTGCTGCATGAATTCTCTACAATTCCAGGCGTAAGAGAAGATGTTGCGGATATCATCCTCAACATCAAGGCTCTTTGCCTTAAAGTAAGCAGTGATGAACCGAAAACTTTACGTATCGAATGCAGCGGCGAGCAAGAAGTTACCGCAGCAGACATCCTTGTTGATGCCGACGTAGAGATTTTGAATCCTGATCTGCATATTGCTACCTTGGACAAAGATGCGAAACTCGATATGGAGATTTCCATCGACAAGGGGCTGGGCTATGTTCCTGCTGATAAGAACAAACGCCCGGATCAACCGATTGGTATGATTCCTGTGGATTCCATTTATTCTCCGATTACGAGAGTAAAATTTGGCGTTACCGATACTCGTGTTGGTAATGTTACCAATTATGACAAGCTGACTTTAGAAGTTTGGACTGACGGCAGCGTTGAGCCAGATGAAGCAATCAGCATGGCATCCAGCATCATGATTGATTACCTGAAGTTGTTCCAAACCGGTACCGCTGCTTCCAGCAGTATGGTCACCGTAGTTGGCAGTACTGAGACCGCTCCGGTCGAAGAACCTGTCCAAGCAGGTCCTGGTTCCGTTTCCATTGACGATCTTGATTTGTCCGTACGTTCCAACAACTGCTTGAGACGTGCCGGCATCAATACCGTTGATGAACTGGTTCAAAAGACCGAAGAAGACATGATGAAAGTACGTAACTTAGGTCGTAAATCCCTCGATGAGGTTAAGAAGAAATTAGCCGATTTGGGACTGGCTTTACGCAATAGTGACGAAGAATAAGAAGGGGGTCGGAAACGAATGGCATACAGAAAACTGGGCCGTAATTCCAGCAACCGTAAAGCTTTGTTTCGCAGCATTTTGAGCTCCTTCATCAAACACGAGAGAATTGAAACTACTGTGACTAAAGCTAAGGAAGTCAGCAGCCATGTAGCCAAATTGATTACTTTGGCTAAACAAGGCGACTTGCATGCCCGTCGTCAGGTTCTTGCAGTTCTCGTCGATGAAGAAGCTACCAGAAAGCTTTTTGATGAAATCGCTCCGAAATATGCAGAAAGACAAGGCGGCTTTACTCGTATTTACAGAGTAGGTCCTCGTCGCGGTGACGCTGCTGAAATGGCAATTATCGAGCTTGTTTAAAATAAGCATAAAAAACCGGGAACTTTTGTTCCCGGTTTTTTTATTATTGTTAGCGCGTAATTCTTAATGGGACACAGTTAATTCACAAGTGGCATTAGCGGTACAGGATAAAAAAGTTGTATAATATTTATATAAGAATTATATAGATATGTGAGGAATAATTTATGCGAGTTAATGAAGATAATCCATTGGGCAGCGAAAAAATAGTCAGGCTGCTGCATGACTTTGCTTTGCCCAGCATTATAGCGATGTTAGTAGGAGCTTTATATAATATTGTCGATCAGTTTTTTATAGGTCGCAGTGTAGGTATGTATGGTAATGCGGCGACTAATGTCGCATTGCCGCTGACTACTGTTTGTACGGCACTGGGGCTGCTTTTTGGCGTTGGCGGTGCGTCGAATTTCAATTTGAAAATGGGCGCAGGCAAACGCGAGGAAGCGGCCAAATATATTGGTAATTCTATAACCCTGCTTGTAGGCAGTGGGGTGGCTTTATTCGTACTGGTATTTTTGAAGCCGCTGATGATCGCCTTTGGCGCAACGGATATAGTTTTAAAATATGCGCTTATTTTTGCCGGGATCAATTGTCTGGGGTTTCCTTTTTTGATTTTAGGAACAGGAGGCAGCACACTGGTCCGTGCTGACGGCAGTCCCAAATATTCAATGACCTGCATGCTGACCGGAGCTTTTATCAATCTGATCCTGAATCCGTTATTTGTCTTTGTCATGGGCTGGGGCATTGCCGGCTCAGCCTCTGCTACTGTTATCGGACAGGTTATTTCCGGCCTGATGGTAGCAGGCTATCTGCGAAAATTTAAAACAGTGCCGCTTGGTAAAAGTGATTTGCTGTTGACATGGCAGCGTTCTAAAATGATATCGGCATTGGGAGCTGCCAGCTGTTTTAATCAATTTGCGATTATGGTCGTGTAGATAACCCTGAATAATACACTGACTCATTATGGTGCAGATTCGATATACGGCAGTGAGATACCTTTGGCCTGTTCAGGGATCATTACCAAGGTAAATATGATCTATTTCTCGATCATCATTGGCTTGTCACAGGGTTTGCAGCCGATAGTCAGCTTTAACTACGGTGCCAAAAAATACGGACGCGTCATCGAAGCTTACCGTTTGACATTACTGATAGGAACAGTAGTGTCTGTGATTGCTTTTGCCTGTTTTCAGCTTTTCCCACGGCAGATCATTGGCTTTTTCGGCGAAGGTTCAGAAGCTTATTATCAGTTTGCTGAGGAATATTTCCGCATTTATCTGTTTTTCACTTTTTTAGATTGTATCCAGCCGATTTCTTCTAATTTCTTTACCTCTATCGGCAAAGCGACTAAAGGCATTATCCTTTCTTTGACCAGGCAGATTATTTTTCTGCTGCCGCTGATCGTCATTCTGCCGTTGTTCTGGGGTATCAATGGCGTTATGTACGCAGGTATGACGGCTGATTTTGCGGCTGCTGTTCTGGCCACCTATTTAGGCTGGCGGGAGGTGCGGTTGATGCGCAGCTGGATGCAGGCAGGGAAACAGTAAGAACTTTGTCAGAAAGCAGGAGGGTTTGAGATGAAAAACAATGAGTTGAAGATCAAAATGTATGCATTTACTGTGGATTGCACAGATCCTTACGCCTTAGCTAAATTCTATGCGGAACTGCTTACCTGGGAAATACCTTTTTATGACGAGAACTGGGCCTGTATAGGCGCTCCCGGAACTGCTCAGGGTGGCTATCCGGGAATACTTTTTCAACGTAACCCGGAATATCGCCCCCCCGTATGGCCTGAGGAAGCAGGAGCTCAGCAGCAGATGGCACATTTGGACTTTGCCGTTAATGATTTAGAAGCTGCAGTTCAACATGCAATCGGCTGCGGAGCAGTAATGGCAGCCAAACAGTTTTCTGAAGACTGGCGTGTGATGTTTGATCCCGAGGGACATCCTTTTTGCCTGTGCCAGATGCAGGCTGTTTTTGAAAGTGATAAATTTGCGTTGTTATAGAAGGGCAGGAGTCTGGTAAAGGCTGTTTTCATTTCTCATGATAATACTTTTACAGGTGGCATATTCCACAGATGCTGCAATGATGAACAATATATAATATATGCAGAAGCTGAAAAATAAGATCCGGAAATTTTCCGGGTCTTATTTTTGTAAAGTTAACCGAGTGTGCTGGAGGCGGTTGACGTACCTGGGCTGGAATAATATAATATAAAGGTACTGAATTAAGCGGAGGTTTGCCATGCAAACTATAATTGAAGTAAAAAATTTAACGCATATCTATACAGACAGTGAAAATAAAGAAATAAAAGCCCTGGATGGTATCAATTTAGAAATCAGACAGGGTGAATTTGTTGCCGTGATCGGTGCCAATGGCAGTGGTAAAAGTACTTTGGCGCGTCATTTCAACGCTCTGCAGCGCCCCAGTGAAGGTGCATGCCTGATCGAGGGAATGGATACTACAGTAGAAGAAAATCTTTGGAATATTCGCCAGCATGTAGGGATGGTGTTTCAAAATCCTGATAATCAGATCGTGGCGGCAATTGTTGAGGAAGACGTTGCTTTTGGGCCGGAAAATATCGGTGTGCCGACCGATGAGATCTGGCAGCGTGTGGAGGAGAGTTTAAAGGCAGTCGGTATGTTAAAATACCGTCATCATTCGCCAAACAAACTTTCCGGAGGTCAGAAACAGCGCGTTGCGATCGCGGGTGTCGTAGCGATGGAGCCAAAGTGCATCGTGTTAGACGAGCCGACCGCAATGCTTGACCCAAACGGAAGAGCGGATGTCATCCGCACTGCGCATGAACTCAATCAGAAAAAGGGTGTCACGATCATTCTGATCACACATTATATGGAAGAAGTCGTCGGTGCAGATAAGGTGATTGTGATGGACAAGGGGAAAGTTGTCATGCAGGGGACACCGCGCGAAATTTTTTCCCAGGTCGGAAAGTTAAAGGAATACCGGCTGGATGTACCGCAGGTTACGATCCTTGCTGACCTGCTCAGACAGTCAGGACTTGATATTCCGCTTGGCGTGCTGACGCGGGAAGAACTTGTGGGGCATATTCTGCGAATCGCACAGATCGATTCATGATCATGGAATGCGTATGATGTGGAGCACGATGATAGCATGATTGTGGAACGTGTATGATGTGGAGCGCAGAGATGGAATATCAGTAGAGCAGGCATTTTATGGTTATATGTTTTTAAAAGATCATCTGATTTTGAGTAAAATGGAAGGCTTTTGGGGTGCTGCTCTGCAGTGGGTGCCCCAGAAATGAGGATGAACATGTCAATTATTTTAGATAAAGTGAATTATGTATACAGCGAAGGGACTGCGTACCAGATCCAGGCGTTAAAGGATGTAAACTTAACGATCGAGGATGGACAGTTTATCGGCGTGATCGGGCATACCGGTTCCGGAAAGTCCACCTTGATCCAGCACTTGAACGGTCTGATGAAGGCGACATCCGGGACGATCTATTTTCATGGTCAGGATATTTATGAAGATGATTTTGACCTGCGTGAATTGAGAAACCGCGTCGGGCTGGTATTTCAGTATCCGGAGCATCAGTTGTTTGAGACAACGATCTTTGACGACGTGTGTTTCGGACCGAAAAATCAGGGATTGTCGAAAGAGGAGGCAGGTCTTCGGGCATTTGAGGCGCTGCGGAGTGTCGGACTGCCGGAGGAGCTTTATTACCAGTCTCCGTTTGATCTTTCCGGTGGACAGAAACGCCGTGTTGCGATTGCGGGCGTGCTTGCCATGAAGCCGGAGGTATTGATCTTAGATGAGCCGACGGCGGGACTTGATCCGGCAGGACGTGATGAGATCTTAGATCTTGTGGAGCGGATGCACAGGGAACGCGGTATTACGGTTATTTTAGTATCGCACAGCATGGAGGACGTCGCAAAATATGTGGAGCGTATTATCGTGATGAATCACGGCAGTGTGATGTTAGACGGTGCGCCAAAAGAAGTATTCCGCCACTACAAAGAACTTGAGGCGGTTGGACTTGCAGCACCGCAGGTGACTTACCTGATGCATGAACTGAAGGAAAAAGGTCTGAATGTGGATACAGATGCAACCACGGTGGCGGAGGCAAGAGCTTGTCTGCTCGAGGCGCTGACCGGAATTGATTCTGGAAAAACAGACTTTCATATGTAACGGTTCGGAGGAAGAAGATGTTAAGAGATATTACACTGGGCCAGTATTATCCAGCGGATTCCGTCATTCATAAACTGGACCCGCGCGTAAAACTGTTTGCTACATTTATTTATATTATATCATTGTTTTGTTTTAAAGGGATTGCGGCACTTCTGGTTGCGACTGTATTTTTGATCTTCTGCATCAGAACGTCCAAAGTTCCATTTAAGTTTATGGTAAAGGGCTTGAAGGCGATCGTGGTGCTGATGCTGATCACGGCGGCATTCAACCTTTTTCTGACACCTGGTACGCCGATCGTGAAATTCTGGATCTTTAAGATCACGGCAGAGGGGGCACAGAATGCGATTCTGATGGCGATCCGTCTGACCTACCTGATCCTTGGAACCTCGATCATGACACTTACGACGACACCAAACCAGCTCACGGACGGTCTGGAAAAATCACTGATGCCGTTATCAAAGATCGGTGTTCCGGTTCATGCGATCGCGATGATGATGTCGATTGCACTTCGTTTTATCCCGATCCTCATCGAGGAGACAGACAAGATCATGAAGGCACAGATGGCGAGAGGTGCTGACTTTGAGAGCGGAAATCTGTTACTGAGAGTGAAAAACATGATTCCTCTTTTGGTACCGTTATTCGTCTCTGCGTTCCGTCGAGCAGACGACCTTGCGATGGCGATGGAAGCGCGCTGCTACAATGGCGGCGAGGGCAGAACCAAGATGAAACCTCTGCGTTACGCAGGCGTGGATCATAAAGCATATGTGCTTGTGATCGGGTATTTTGTGGTTATTTTGCTGTGCAGGTTCTTTTTACCGTTTCCGCAGTAAGGTAAGTTATGACGCGGGAAATTTTTGCAGTGCCGGCAGGCTGAGGTTCATGATGGAATGCCGGCAGGGCAGTTTGTCATTTTGGAAGGGTATTGCACAAAGCTGGAAAATAGGAGCGGCTTTGTGCAATTTGACAACCACTAAGTTGTGTGCCACCCTTTGCCACCCGAATCTTATGAATGAAAAAATCTCACAGGAGGAATATTCACCTGGCTAAGAAGAAGTTCCATCCATACAAAGTTTGAACATGGGCGAAACAGATGAAAAATAGAAGTAATTCATCCATTTGTTGATAGAAAATCAGTCAAAATACAGGAAAATGGGCGAAAATGACATGAACCAGCGTAAATAGCCCGCAAAAATGAAAAATCCAGGGTGAAACGGGAAAATAGAAGAAGATTTCGCCCAAAACAGTGAAAAAGATGTTGAAAAGAAAGAAGGAATGGGCGAAATGATGCTGAGAGATTAGGTTTTCACCCATTGGATATTGAAGTGCACGGACTATTCTGTTCTACGGATTTTATAAACAGAACAGAAAGTCAGCGTGAAAAATAAGCTTGATTCCAGGGATATTTGTCTGTTGGAAAAACAAGCGGCTTTTACGGCAATATATAAAAATATGTCTGCGGGAAGGTCAGATTGTTGCCGCTTTATCGCAGCATGCGGCTCAGAACAGGAGATTACTATGCGTGTAAAAATGATCGTGGCGTATGACGGAACGAATTACAAAGGATGGCAGGTGCAGCCGAACGGTATCACGATAGAAGAAGTGCTAAATAAGAATCTTTCGAATCTTCTGGGCGAGCAGATCGTGGTGAGCGGTGCGAGCCGGACGGATTCGGGTGTACATTCCCTTGGAAATATTGCAGTATTTGATACAAACACGAGGATGCCGGCAGATAAAATTGCATTTGCACTCAATCAGAGACTGCCGGAAGATATTGTGGTGCAGGGATCCTGTGAGGTGGAGGATGGCTGGCATCCGCGCTATCAGAACAGCAGAAAAACTTATGAATACCGTATTTTAAACCGGACATTCCGTATGCCGACAAGACGGCTGGATACCTATTTTTATCATTATCCACTGGATGTGGAGAAAATGAAAAAAGCGGCATCTTATCTTGGGGGAGAGCATGATTTTAAGAGTTTTTGTGCGATCGGTGCACAGGTAAAGACGACGGTGCGCACGATCTATGCCTGTGATGTGGAAAAAGAAGGAGATATCATCACGATCCGCGTGACGGGAAACGGTTTCCTTTACAATATGGTACGGATCATTGCAGGGACATTAGTGCAGGTTGGCGGTGGTGCGATCGAACCGGAGGCGGTAAAAGAAATTCTTGCAAAGAAAGACCGCAGCGCGGCAGGGCCTACGGCGCCGGCACACGGGCTTACGATGATGGGGATCGAGTTTGAAAACGTAGAATGAGAAAGAAGTGCACTTTGAAAAGATGTTACAACAGGGCAGGATGTTTTTGAATGATGCAGAAGTCAGTTTAAAACAGGCTCATTCATTTCTTCTAAAAGCACGTTTGTGTCAATTACGGACAGCTTTTTCCCAAAAGCAAAAATGAGGATGGAATCCCGTTTGTTTTTGGAATAGAGCTGTCCGTTTTTTGTGAGCGTGAGAGCACGCTGTGTTTCCGGGAGCTCAAGCTTTAGTGCAAGGCAGAGAGAAATGACTTTATCACGGGAGGGACTTCGCCTGCCGTCTAAGATCTGATAGCCGTAATTGCGCTGAATCTGGGCTGCAGAGATCAGTTTTGAGGCGGTCACGCCGCGGGCATGCATCAGTTCATTTAAATATTCCGGAAAGGTCACGGAAGATGTCATGTCTGCAAGTGCGTCAGTGTATTGTTTTAAATCGGAAATATTTTTGGCGGAAGAGAGAAGCTGCATCAGTTCGCCGGTCGTTTTCTGATCCATAAAGTCTCCTTGAATTGTACTGTAAAAAATAATAAAATATTTTTATACTACAAATTGTAAATGCTGGTTTGGGCGCATGAACTGCCCTGACATTTATAATATCGTGTTGTAAAGATGAATGCAAGAAAATGGTGGGAAATTATATGCGGTTAGATGAGGAGTACTGTTTGTCAGAATATGTGGATCTTGGCAGACTGGGTGACAATGAAAAAGTACATATCGTAAGAAACCAAGTGAATGGTGTGATTGGTGTGCGAAAGTATGTTGCATTGGACCTGGAGGAGATTTATCTTTTTTTAAAGGAAAATCCGAATGCGTATATACCAAAGATCTATGAGTGTATTCAGACCGATACGAATCTGATCGTGATCGAGGAGTACTTGAGCGGAAAAAATCTGGAAGAAATGTTAAAAGAAAAATATTTTTCGGAGAAAGACGCTGCTGATATCATAATCTGTCTGTGCAATGCGCTTTACCCTTTGCACCATGCAAAAATGCCAGTCATATGCAGAGACTTGAAAGCGGAGAATGTGATTCTGACCAATGAGGGGGAAGTGAAGCTGGTCGATTTTGACATTGCGAGAATCTACCAGCCTGGCAAGTCAAAGGATACTGTTATGATGGGAACGCAAGGCTATGCAGCGCCGGAACAGTTTGGGTTCGGACAGACGGATGCGAGAACCGATATTTATGCGATGGGTGTGCTGCTTAATTACATGCTTGTGAGAGAGTTCCCGATGGAAAAGCTGACCGAAGGAAAATTCAGGACGATTGTGTTAAAATGCATTAAGATAAACCCTGAGGACCGGTATCAGAATGTGGATGAACTTAAGGCGGATATCTGCAATGCAGCGGAAATCCCCTGCAGTAGTATGGATAGTGATAAAAATAAGTTTTATTGTGCGCAGAGCTGTAAAAAAGATCAAGCCGGTGAAATCCCTTTTTATAAAATACCGGGATTTCGGACAGGAAAAGTATGGAAAATGATCGTCGCAGTCATAGGATATGCACTGACCACAGTTACCGCGTGGTCGTTAGAAGCGCATGATGCGAATGGAAAACTGCTCCCGCAGTCAAAATTGACACTGGAACGGCTGGTGGTCTGGCTGTCGCAGATCGTATTTATATTTTTTGTCTGTGATTATATGGGAATGCGGAGAAACATACCGGTTGTAAACAGTAAGAACCGGTTCGTAAGACTGATCGGTTATGCTGCAGCGGAATTTATATTTCTTTTTGCTGCAGCTGCCATCTGCGCGATCTTAGAAGCAATATTATTTTAAATGTAATTTGACAGTCAAAAATTGAACTTACTATTTGAACTCAACATTATATAATGTGAAAATGTATGCACGGTGCATACCAAAAATAAATGAAATACGGCTAAGATGAGAGAAGCATAAGACAGAGATGTTTTACGCTTCTTTCTTTTTGTCCGCCTGGGTCAGATATTCTTTCAATATCATATTGATATATTGGGAAAAAGAACGGTCGTCCTGCTCGGCGAGGAGCTTTAACTGTTCAATGATGTCTGAATCAAGTGTGATGCTTACTTTATTTTTTAATGGTTTCATAGACAGCCTCATTTCGTTTTCGATTAAATAACTCTATTTTTATATATACGATAAATGGTTGACATATACCACTAAGTAGGATAAAGTAGCATAAAGTAGGATGAAATAAAAAGTAGTAAAACAAAGGAGTAAAATCCGTGCCCAGAGTGCTGGGCATTGCTCACCAAAGGGCTCGCATTTTGCTCCGCAAAACAAGGAGGATTGGTTATGAAAACCAGAAAAACATTTTTTCACAGAGCTGTTTGCATGTTTTTGACAGCAGTTATGGCAGTTACGTTATTTACAGTGGCAGCTCCGACAGAAGCACAGGCAGCCGGACTTTCTTTTAAAGGGAATGGAAAGTCTACAGTTACAATTAAAGATACACAGTGTTATAGCGGACGGAATTTGAAAGTAAATTATATCAAATTCAAACCATCCGTGACTGGTACGGTAACTTTAAAGTTTGACTGCAGTTCTTCTTATTACAATAATTCCCAGGGGTATGTTACATTTTGCAATAAAAATAAAAAGACGATCGGTCAGAAAAATGAAATCTGGAGAAATGATTATGCCGGCAAGATTTACAATACCACAACGTATGGTGTAAAGAAGAATACTACATATTATTTTGCAGTGCAGTGTAATGCAGGTACAAAAATCACAGCTACTGTAAAAGCTATTAAAGATTCATCTGCAAGTTCAAAATCAAAAGCAAAAACACTTTCAAAAGGAAAGAAAGTGACAGGTGTTATTGCATACGGTGACAGTAAGGCAGACTGGTATAAAATCAAACTGACTAAGAGTGCTAAATTGAATCTGTATTATCTCGCAAACACAAATGGAACAAATGAAAAAAATGGTTTTAAGATAACTTTCTATAATAAAGATGGAAAAGTATTTTCTGGTAAAAACAATGGAAAAAAAGTTTCTGCTATTTCAAAAGTTACCAGATTATATCCGGAAGATGGATGGTATATCAGTTTGGCAAATGGTGGAACAAAATTTGATCTGCCGTCTGGTACATACTACATCAAGGTAGAGCGTATGAGCAAAGCGTCATCTGGTTCTTATACATTAAAATGGACCACATTTTAGGAAAAATTAAAAACAGCACTGCCAGATCTTATTCTGGTCAGTGCTATTTTTTTAGTTATCGTTCTCATCGTCAGAAGACATATTATATACCTGACGTTTTCTTGCCATCTCATCATTTTCAAGATACTCATCGTAAGTAGAAACTTTATCGATGAATGTTCCGTCCGGCAGGAACTCGATGATCCTGTTTGCAGTTGTCTGCACGACCTGATGGTCACGGGAAGCAAAAAGCACAACACCCGGGAATTTGATCAGTCCGTTGTTTAATGCGGTGATAGATTCCATATCCAGATGGTTGGTGGGCTCATCGAGGATCAGAAAGTTTGCTTCGGACAGCATCAGCTTGGCGAGGGAAACACGACCTCTTTCTCCGCCGGACAGAGCGGAGATCAGTTTGAATACATCATCCCCTGTGAAAAGGAATGCTGCCAGCATATTTCGAATTTCTGTTTCCGTAAGTGTGGGATAAGCATCTGAGATTTCCTCAAAAATAGTTTTCTCCATATGAAGAACATGGTGTTCCTGGTCATAGTAGCCAATCTGTACCTTGGAACCAAGAGTAAATCTGCCGCTGTCTGCATCGATCAGCCCATTGATGATCTTTAACATGGTGGTTTTGCCTGTGCCGTTATTGCCAATCAGGGCTACACGTTCTCCACGTTTGATCTCAAAGGAGATGTCACTGAAAAGTGTCTGTCCGGGAAAAGATTTGGAAAGACTTTCCACAGTAAGGACATCATTTCCGCTGACAAATCTTGGTTCCAGGGAAATGCGCATCTGATTCTGAATCTCCTGTGGTTTATCAATGCGCTGGACTTTATCCAGCATTTTCTCGCGGCTTTCCGCACGTTTGATGGATTTCTCGCGGTTAAAGGATTTCAGCTTGGCAATGACTGCTTCTTGATGTTTGATATCCCGCTGCTGGTTCAGGTAGGCTTTGTACTGGGCGTCACGCAGCTGGGCTTTTTTCAGGGCATAGGCAGAATAGTTGCCACTGTACATACGCATATTTCCTGCTTCGATTTCCACAACTTTTGTTACGACTTTGTCAAGAAAGTAACGGTCGTGGGATACGATAAATACAGCACCCGGGTAATTCAGAAGATAGGTTTCCAGCCAGGAAATACTCTCCATATCCAGATGGTTGGTAGGCTCATCCAGAAGAAGAATGTCCGGATTACCAAACAGTGCCTGCGCCAGAAGAACTTTGACCTTCTGGCTTCCTGTAAGGTCAGCCATCTGGGAATAGTGGAGATCGTTTTCAATTCCAAGACCATTCAGAAGAGTAGCAGCATCAGATTCTGCTTCCCATCCGTTCATCTCTGCGAATTCACCTTCAAGCTCGCTGGCACGGATTCCGTCTTCGTCGGTAAAATCCTCCTTGGCGTAAATGGCTTCCTTCTCTTTCATGATCTCATAGAGACGAAGGTTACCCATAATTACAGTGTCGAGAACTGTATAGGCATCATATTTGAA
>OHLQ01000591.1_pt1 | contig 15653 bp, 12 predicted proteins | sample 1569081 | NCBI WGS metagenome assembly OHLQ01 (sample SAMEA3879585, study PRJEB24766) | human gut metagenome | biome: human-associated habitat; feature: feces | place: USA | collected 1985/1987 | reverse complement strand
TGCATACTGCTGATAGAAACCTTACTTTGCGTTTCTCGCTGAAGCTGATCTGCCATCGTAGCTGCCACTTCATAACGCATGGCATCTGAGATAATTACAAATACTTTCGTATCCGAGGTTTGGATACGGGAACGGTAAAAATCCTCCTGTTGCGGTACTTCCAGAACTTTACCGTAAGTTGCCAGTTCATCCGCACATACATCCGACCAGTTGTTGCCCAACTCACCTAAGAACCAGTGCGTATAAAGTCCTTCCACCTTATCGACAACATGCTTGAACAAATCATCCAGCAGAATATTGGAAGTCTCCAAACTCTTTTGAAAACTAAGATGGAACAAACGGTAATAAGTGTCCATCTGATAGTAGCTCTCAGTATATTCTTTCCAGATACTTTTCGCTTCTGCGGTATGGAATCCGGCAGAATGTTCCTTAAAGAAACTTTGCATATTCGCCACTTGTAAGATACCGTCATAAAAATTCTCAAATGGCTCATACCATACACAGGTTCTACGTTTTTCAACGGTATTCGTAATGGTATCCACATCAATGATATGGTCACTGATCTCTGTCATTAGCTTTGTCAGAATTACTTCGTTAATACACGGAAAACACTCTGTTCCTACCAAATCCTCTACTGCCAGCTTTTCAAAGCGCTGATGCAGACGGGCTTCATCCTCAACATAACGTGCCACATCATATAATTGCGGAATGTTATCACTATGAAGCCATTCAGAAATAAAATCATAACAATATGCCTGATGCGGCATGGAAATAAAGCTGTCCAATCCAGCAAGATACTCCTGCCGCATGGTACGGGTAGCAGCGGTCAGCAGTAAATGAATCGCCAGCCGTCCGAGGTCCGGTTCTTCCTCAGCAAATCCACTTCCCTGACGAACCATCGCCCAAAAAGCTGCGTCTGCATGATATTTTACAAAATCCTGATAAACCGTATTATTATTCAAATCCAGTCCCGCCTGGAACACACTACGGAGAATCATATTAGGCTGTGCATCTTTCAATCCACATATTGCTGCCATAACAGCCATGTGTAACTGCGCCGGGGTTGCCGGCACCTTATTCTGTGTGCTAACTTTCAAGCGACGATCTTTTGCATTGAAATAGGCACGATAATTCTTGACCTGCTTCCGCATGGCCGGATTCGATACAAGCCCCATCTCATCCATCCAAATGGAAATCAAATCTGCCCGGAACTCTTCACTGTAAAGTTCCACATCTAGAAGCCAGTTATCATCTGGGCGGTTATATGCTAACGGACTGTAAACCAGATAGTTTGTGGTCAGATCGTCTACTGAAAGCAGTTTCTTAACAGAAAATGCGTTATTACCCGTCAGAGCAATTACCTTTGCATTTTCTAAAACCACTTCGTCCAGCTTATCCTCAAATTCTTTATCTTCATCATACCAAAAGATGATACGACGCTGATAAAACTCCGGCAGAGGTGCAGCAAATCTGCGATTCAAGTCCTGTATTACTTTGTCTGTGTCCATGCTGCATTATCTCCTTTTCGTATTTTTTACATAAATTGTGCTTCGTGCTGCACCTTCTTTTTTCAAATAACTTTCCCTAACCATATTTAATAAAACAGCTCTGGCTCTACGAGGTTTGACCTCTAAAAGCTCTGCCGTCTCAGTAGAAGTAATAGAGCCATTTTCCGATACATATTTGTAAATTTGTTGTTCCTGTTCATTATCCGGCATTTTATCAATGGTATCTGGCACTTCATTGTCACTATCCGGCATTTTCTTCATAGTATCTGGCACTATTTCTGCTTTATCTGGCACTTTATTGTTACTATCTGGCATTTTATCAATGGTATTCGGCACTTTAATGGCGTTATTGAGGTCATTGAGATCAACAGTGCCGTCAACCTGACGTTCAATCAATATCCCCCAGGAACGCAGCTGCTGTCTGCCAACATCTTTGATGGCGGCTTTCTGTTCCTCATTATGAGCATTCTTGACTGCCTGTTCTTTCATTGCTTTGCAAAGATCATCAATATCTTCATCCGTGATATTCAGTCCGGTGCACAAAGCCTGATCGTAGTAACGGTTACTCCCCTCAAACAACAGCTCCTTTACCATATACTCATCGGCAAGGCGGGTAGTTCCGGCAACACGGACATATACACCGCCTTCTCTGCCAAGAGCCTTGATATAATACGGTCGCTGTCTGCCCTCAGAAATTTCCGCTACAATGACTGTTTTATCGTCAACTGTCTGTAATGTAATATCTGGGATAATCGCCGGTTCGCAGCTGTCCGATACGGCATTGGCAATGGCATCCATTTTCTTGAACACATCTTCCTTATCAAAACCCACAACCTCTCTAGTTTTATCCACAATTCCAAAAATGATTTTTCCTCCGGTTCCATTTGCGAAGGCAACCACAGACTTCATATATTTGCTGCTTTTCTCTGGCAGATTTTCTTTGAATTCCACATTCTTAGATTCTCCTGCCAAAATTTCTTCTATGGTCATTGTAACACCTCGCTCTCTTTGGCAACCTTTACTGCCATATTTTTACTTGATTGATGAAGAAATTGAACTCAGTGCTTTGTTTAAAGCATCTTCATCAGCCTGTCTTTTTCTCTCACTTTCCCACATACCAAGTATCTGATAAATACATTCTTTTACAACTGGAAAATACTTTCGGCATTCTTCCTCGCTCAACTCATGAATACCTTTGCTCAAAATCCCGTAAATAGTTGTATTTTGGATGAGCATCTCCGGCACATATCCCTGCAACATCTTAATTCGTTCAGCCACTCTTGCCTTTTCAAATTCCTCATCATTAACCGCATCTCCCGCAGTTGTTTTTGCTTGATAAATAAGCCTTTCAAGAATTCGCCTCAAATAAACATATGAACCTGCACCAACACCACTTGCAAAAAGTCCTATTGCTGTTCCAAGTTCTTTACGGTCTTCCTTAGAAATCACATGCTTATAGGCATCTAATTCTGGAAATGTCATGTCTGCAACAGATGGATACTGTCCAATTTTTGTCATTGAATTATCTGTTGTCAAAACAATATAGTCGAGGTGATGCTCATCATTCATACTACAGACGAATCGGAATACCAAGACCCTTGATACTTCTTCAATTTGCCAGTTTTTCCACTTCCATGCTGTGTTTTGTTTTTTTACACTATCATTAGGTGACGGTGTGTTTTCAAGAATATAAGACTTCTGAAGTCTGAAAACCTCCTCAGAAAGTTTCTGTGAATAACATCCCGTATCATCCTCTTCAAAGTGAATATAAGGCTTCATTGAAAAAACACGTTTCTCTTTACACTCCTTACAATAAGCATTTATTTCCATCAAGCAACAGAATTAAATCTTGAATATTGTCTTTGCTTATTTTCATGGAAGCATACAGTCCAGCTGTCTGCAAAAAATTTGCAAATACATTATCTTTTCCAGAAACTACATTGGATGGCATTGAATCAAAAATATTATGTCTCACTCCATTTTCTCCTTTACTACCGCATTTTCAAGCACTTTCTCAGCATATTCCTGTTCCAGTTCCTCTGCCAGATACGCATCGCTCATACAGTGCATATCAGAAACACCATCACGGATCAGCTGATAGACCTGGGAATGATAAAAGAAATCCAATGCCGCATCCAGTGAAATCCCCTGCTGTTTAGCAAAGCATTCGATAACACGGCTATATTTTTTCTGAAGCAAAATCGGATTTGCTGTCATAGTGTTTCACTCCCTTCAAAATGCAACAGAGACAGTGCTTGCTCTGTGCGGAAACATATTTGCAGATTCGGCTTTTCATAACGCAGGCGGTTGATGGCTTCTGTTTTATCAATCAGACCGTCAAAGAACAGCTCCACGGTGTTGAACACTTTATCATTGGCAACACCGCCTACAACAAGGTCGTAATCTGTCGAATCTTTTCCACTGCGGCAATTCAGAATGAAATCCAGCCATTCTTCGGAATAGGAATCGAATTTCAACGTTTTCAATTCAGATTCTCGGCTTTCATCATATTCATATAGGGAGATAATACCGTCTTTCCCACGGCGTTTGAACTTGCCGCACCACTTCGCTGCCTGTTCATACAGCGGCGTGACATAGAAGCCACGCCCGAAGTCTACATTGAGGCGGGAATGAACCAAATCCGGCTTCGCAATCTCTAAGAAAGAGCCATGATAGATAATCATACTTCCACACCCCTTTCTTTCATCACATCAAGGAGGTCATCAACGATATATTCCCGGCTCTGGGTATGCAGCACTTCATATTCTGGCACAATGTAACTGTTCAGAATATCGCTTTGTTCGGTAAATGCCTGATAAACACGTTCTGCATCCACGCCCAGCTTTGCCGCCACATTTTCAATACAAAATACAGCAAACTCCAGTTCGCTGGAATTTTTAATTTTTACATCCGTCATCATACGCAAGACCTCCTTTTACGATAATTTTGAAGAATTATCTGTTAAAAGCAAATAAAAAGCCGATGGATAAATCCCCTCTCTTAAAGCAATTCTGCTAATCATTCTGAACTGTTTAATAAGTTCTTCTTCACTTTGGGATGTTTCCTGAATTTTCATCAAGTTCATAGCTTCTTTGCATAATGGAATCGCCATGTATTCAGGAATTGAATTTGCTTCTTCCTCGATTTCTTCTTTTGTAATCGGATCAAGGGATAATGCATTAAAAAGTTCAAAAAACTTATCAGCTTCAGCAGAATTAGGATACTTTTTACCACAATTATATTGTGGTGGATTCGCATCTAATGCCTTCCACAGTTGCTTAATATCCACAAATTCATACGGTTTTGTCAATGGCAATTTTTTTGGCGGCTCACCATACGAATAGAAAATAACCTTATCCAACGAACTTTTTTCTATACAAGCAAATATATGACTATCATTCTGTGGCGAAAGTCCTATAATATGCAACTCACCTGAAAGAGTTTCAAGTTCCCCAAAATGATAATCCGTGGCAATTTTCAGTTCTGGATGTTTGATATAAGTATCTATAATTTGAGCTTTTTCTGCTTTTTCTAATTCTACACACTCTCTCACTATCTCAAATTCAGCAAAGTCTGTGTCATATAATTGCTTTAATCTTTGAAGCATTTCAATTGCTTTCACCTTATCCTGTGCTTCTTTATATTTATTCTGTCCACTAAAATTAAGTAATGCATTACAATAACATTGTGGATAATCAGAATTCATAACGATTCTTCCTTTTTGCTTATTCAAAAATCCCTGGACTGTTTCAGGATTTTCGGAATCTGCAAGAACGGAATAATCACCATGTAGATGATAAATTGTTTTATTAATCAGCCTTTCAATATTATTGTCATAATTCAATGTAAATATTGAATCAAACGATTTAAAAAAACGTTTAACGGGTTTCTTCATTTTTTGATAAATCTCCTGAATTTTACCATCATTATAGATAGCATCCAAGATCATCCATTCAAATCCTTGTTTTGACGCTTTCCACATATCGTTCAAATCTGAATTATCCCAGAAGAACAAGCGAAGTAACAAAAACCAATCTTCCAAAGGAATCTCATAGTAATGCTCAAATTCTCTGCGTTCTGCATTTTGTACTTTAAACTCCATCACAGCTTTTTTCACTTCGTGGTCAGTATGAACTTTATCATATTTTCCATTAAGCACAGCATTTGCCGTAGGAAGAAGTCCTCGAAATATTTGTTCGATTTCACTTCCTGATAGCGTGCCATCAAAAAGACTATTATACTTATCACACTGTGCATTGAATATAATTCTTGACATGATAAATCTATTTGAATAGGCCTTTCCTCCAAATTGAATATTTATTCCATTCCCTAGGAGAACTGATTTCATTTTCTCTCGTTTGATAATTATCACTCCCTTACTTTATTTTAGCCAAAACATCCTGGAAAATTGCATAATTCTTCTTCACGCCATCATCCAGATCAATCGAAATCATCTGGTCGGCAAGGTGATGAATCTTTTCCTCATATTTTCTAAGCTCAGTGTCTTGCACCTGCAATTTGACCAGCTTTTTATTCAGCTTCACACGTTCGCCGGTGGAAGCATTGGCAATACGCTGTTCCAGATTGGCAATGGCAGTGCGATAACGAGCCTGCTGTTCATGCACATAATCGGTACGGATACGAGCAATAGTGTCTGGCTTGTAGCGGTGCATATAAATCAGAGCCTTGAAGCCGTTCTTCTTGCCGCTATCAAACAGCCAGTAAATCGGGCGTTTTTGATAAATCTTGCAGTGGTCAGAATAGAAATCACTCAAGAAATAATTCCGAATCACATCTTTCGGTTGACCTTTGCCGCCCAGTGCATCGGCAATAAATTTCAAGTTTTCGTCCAGCGTATCTGCACCGTAAACGGTTTTCACAAATTTCACGAAACGACCAACAATATCATCCTCAAAGTATTCATCGTCACAAATCGGGATAATGTTATCCTTATCAGCCGCAAAAGAAGCATACTTGCTGGCACCCCATTCGCCACCTGCATAAGCAAGCCCATCCACATCCAGAGAGTAGCGACCGAACATACAGCCAACCGCATAGGAAATAAAAGAGCGAATATCTCTGCCAAGGTCAGCCTTGCGGACAGTGACGTCCTTATCCTCAACCTCCGGGGTCAACTCATCCTGTAAGCCATAAATGTCGATGAAGATGCGGTTCAGTTCTTCCTCGTTGGCTTTCAACTGGTTGAAACGGTCAGCGCATTCAGCCTGCCACTGGATAAAGGCTTCGGCAATGGTAGGAACATTTCGAAGCAGTGGATGATGCTGGAAATCCCATGAAGTTTCAAAGGAATCCCAATCCTTTTTGACTATATCAATACTTGTGACGACCTTCGCTACAACAAGATCAACATTTTCAAATATAATAGGCAATTTAGCTATATCACCTTGATTATAATTCAAACTCTCGTTCAGCAAACTTAAATACAGCTGACACAGCTTTGAATTAAGAAAGCCAATAATATATTTCAGTTTCCTCGGTTCTGCATAAATAGCCATCCCTGCATTTGAAAAAAGATAGCCCTCTGGAAAATATCTGACAGAGAATAGCGAACTTGAAATTGCCGTCCATGTTCCCCCTTCATGAAAATAATATTGTTGATTTTGCGGACGAGAACGTGGTTTCCCCTTGTCGTCCACAAAGTTTTTTATTTCAAAGCCATCATCTTGCCAATTTACAACATCATCATTGTTTCCATACCACTTCCTAAATTCGCCACCGTTACAATATGGAAACCATTTTCCCACACGATTGACATTTTGGGGTGAAGAGGAAGTACTCAAATCCGCTCGTACACATTCATACCATTTTCTTACAAACCTATTTACATCTCCAGTAATTAGCCCTTGTTTTGGATTAGCTAATTCCGAAAGCGGTAAGCTACATTCAAATGTAGATAATACATTTACACTCACCCAATATGACACAGGAGAACCAGGAATTTTGGAGAAATTGAACTGGTTAGTGCTGTACCGGTTCTCACCTGCCAGGAACATATCTTCCTTTCCTTGCTGCGTGGTCGGCTCAATTAGGCGGCAATACTCGCCTTTATAGTCCGCAGCATAGCTTTTGCGAATAACAAACGATGTGGTCTGTACCACTTCGCCGCCAATTTCTTCGAATGCTCTCGCACCCAAATGTGTCATATTGACAATATCGGTATGCAACAATTTTCCACGCAGTTTTTCAAAGCTGGACAGGAACATCCAAGCGTGCTGTGTAATCATTGCCTGAAAACCGTTGTTTACAGTCATCTGACGGCAGCGTTCAATAAACACAGCAAACAGGTCAGCTTTGCTGTCCGGATAGTTCTTCTTGACAAAGTTGTTGACATTTGCACTCAGGTTGCTGGTTCCGGCATAGGGCGGATTCGTGCAGGTAACCCAATATTTCCGCGCCATGGTCTCGCCGATATCAATGAGCCGATTCAGCTGTTCAGCAGTGTCTTCCACGCCCACACTGTCCATGCTGATCTGCCCTGCAGTATCCTCCGCTGCCACAAACCGGCGCAGCAAATCCCAGTTATAGCTCTCCACATTGAGGATAGAGCCGTACTCCTTGGCATCGGTCAGGGTGTCCAGCAGACCTTCCAGCTGCATCTTGGCGGCGTTCTTCTCAATATCGTCCATGCCCGCACCGAAATACTTCAGGTGAGCACGGTTAATGCTGTTACTCTCCTGAATAGCATAGACATGGCAGCTGTGTTCACCGTTCAAAATACGGCGGTTGTACTGCCGTGCTTTCATCATCACGGCAAAATACGCCAGCTGATAGGCACGGTCATCAATGTCCAAACCGTAAATGTTGTGCTCCAGAATGCTCTTTGCAGCATCACGCTGGCTGTAACCGGCACTCTCGTAAATCTGCATCAGCACATCAAAGGCGTATACGAGGATATGGCCGGAACCCATGCAGGGGTCAATGAGCTTGATGTCTTCCGGGTTCAAGGCGGCGTACTCTTTACGAATTTCCGCCAACTTCACCTGTACCTCCGGCTCCTGCTGTGTCTCTTCCAGATAGTATTTCCAGTTTTCTTTCAGGCCGCAGTCCGGGTGTCCTTCCACCCACAGACGACCAAGGCTGTTCTCCACCATGTAGCGGACGATCCAGTCCGGTGTGAACAGCTGAGTCACGGCAGGAATTTCCTCTTTGGTGATCTTACCGTTCTTTGCAAAGGCAGCGGCTTTCGGTTCAGTGTTGTAATACTGGTACAGCCAGCCGATGATCTCCACCTGACCACCGCGCTCGATGTTGAAGTCATCCTCCGGAATATCGTGAATCAGATGATAGACCACGCCATCCTGGTCAATAACGGACAAGCTGAGTAGCAGCTCGGTGTAGTTCTTTGTCTTTTCAAACAGAGCAGGCAGAATCTCGTTCAGGGCATTGCACTGTTTCAGGAACAGGATGCGGAACACTTCGTCCAGCTTATTGTCCTGCTTCAGCTGGAAAATCTGAGCTTCCTCCTCCGCAGTAAAGGGCAGCTCTGCGTCAAACGGCGTTGTGACCAGATCTGGCTCCATCTTTCCGCTCTCGGAAGAAAGCACCCGGATATGGGAAGGCAGATAGTCGTTGACCTCCATGAAACGGATCGCAATCAGGCGATTGAACCATGTATAGGCAACCTCCTCGATCACATACTGATATGCGGTTTTGTAGTCGGTATCCTTTTCCTTCTGCTGGATGACCTCTATCAGCTTGTCACGCTGCCGCACGGCCTCGCCGGAAATCGAATACGGTTCTGCAGTGCCGATATCGAAGAACTGAGTGCCGCCGAAGCTCTGCGGCAACGGCTTTGCAATGCCGTCCTCCGTAATACCGATCAGGCGGGCATCATAGCTGACATCTGCAATCAGCTTATTCCGCGCCCAGATCGCAAAATTCTTTATGGCTGTCTTGTTCATGGAGCCAATCCTCCTGTCATTTATAGTTCAATGTTGACGATTGTATCTTCGTCCATCTCTTTCAGCAGGTTTTCACGCAATGCAGCAAGGTATTTATCAACATCATCCTTGCTCTCCAGCCGCCACGATGCAGTCTTGGCAACTGTCTTAATGGAGACATTCTTCGTGGTGCGCACCTTATATACCGGCTGCGGTTCTGCGACCTTTTCTTCCGGTTTCACGGCCTCGCCGCGCTTCTTCGCCTCTTCTTCCTGACGCTTGCGCTCTGCCTCGGCCTTTGCCGCTGCTTCCTTTGCAAGGCGAATGTCCTCTGCGTTCATCTCATTGAGCAGGCGCAGCTTCAGTGCCTCCGCCTTATCTGCATAACTGCGCAAAGTGGAAACATTGTTGCAGTGCTCTGCACCGTCCATGATCTCCTTAAACAATTCCAGATAACGATTAAACCTTGCATCCTTATAAGGCTTGGTGTTCAGCACTTCAAAGACGCGGTTCCGATCCTGATTGATGGAATCCTTGACCGGCTCTGCCTGCTCTTCCAGAATGCGCATATAGCAGTTCATAAACTTCTCGCGCAGCTCCGGCAGCTTCGGAATTTCCTTATAGGGCTTCGCCATCCGGACGATGGTGCGCATCTTAGCCACCACGTCTTCCAGTTCTGCATCCACGATGTAGGTCTTGCTGTCCTCGTAGATATTCAGCATATCCAGCGCACGGGTGAAGATGGTCAGCTGTTCACTGCCAAAGAAATCACGGATAGGCTCATAGTCCTCGCCAAAATCCATCAGATCATCCTGCTCGTCAAATACGGTCTTAAAGAATTCAAGCGGTGCCTGAATCTGCACCAGTGCGGAAAGCCGCTTCTTGCCCTTTTCCAGAAGTTCTTTTCCGGGATAGGTGTAATTCTCATATTTCGGTTCCAGACGCTCAATCTCGGTGATTCGATTCTCGCAGTAATGCTGGAAGTTCTTCATGATGGTATCTTCGTCATCGGCAGGCGGTGCCACCTTGAACAGCTCTTTCATCACGGTGCGGACGGCCTTTTTCTGGTTTTCCGGCACCCGCACGCGCACTTCCGTCAGCAGCTTATCCACGAACTGCTTCTTTGTGATGTAGCCGATAATTTCTTCTTCGGAGCGGTTGTTCAGATTGACACTCTCACCATTGACCGTAAAGGACAGATCTCCACGCTTAAAGAGACGTGCCACCAGCCAATGGATGTCATCTTCCACAAAGCCATAGGGTGCTTTCATAAAGCGATCCTTGATCGTTTTCATAGAAGTTTTCATGTGCATCCGGGAGTTACCTGCCACGAATTGCAGCACATCATCCAGCGCGTGGACATTGGATTCTCCGGTATCTCCCAGTGCCAGCGACAGCTGATTGCTGGTCTTGAACATCTTCCGGATGTCTGCTTCGCCCATCGCTGCGTCGATGTAGGACAGCTTGTGGTAAACCGTCTGCACCAATCTTCCGATTGCCTCGTTGATGCGGCTGGTCACTTCCTTGCCGGAAGTGTGCAGCACATCGCCATTGACATAGATGGTAGCCTCTTTCAGAGCTTCCGTCAGGTAAAGCTTGGCGTTACCGTTGCGTTCCCGCATCTCCACGCGCTTTGCCTCCTTAATGGTCTCATACTTGGCAAGCTGCATAGAAGTATTCTTGCGCAGGAACCGCTCAATTTTCAAGTATGCCCGCATTTCCGTCAGGAACGCATCATCGTTCGGCAGAACCACAAGGACTTCCTTGCCCTGGCCGGAGAGCAGGCGCAGCGTACCATCATCGGTGCCGCCCTCATACCACGGGGTCAGCACACGGAGGCCGATATCGTAATTCTGGTTAGCCTTATAGGGGCGGTCATCCACTGCCTGATTGAAGGAGAACGCATATCGTCCACTGAAGCTTGGGTACTGATACTTTTTACTGGAGAAAATGTCCTCATAGATCATCTCCGCGATCTTCGTGATGACCTCCGGCATCTCCACATTTTCTTTTTCGATTTCGTTGTTGATTTCCTGTTCCTCATCAGTCAGGAATACATAGATGGAGCCATTCTTCTGGATCAGCATCTGGCGCATCAGCACTTTCAGTGCATCCTCCACCTGTGCCTTCAGAGAGATGCGATCATCGTCAATGCTGGTAATCATCAGGCTCACGATGTTGTCCACGTTGGCTTCGATCTCCAGAACATATTTAATCAGGAAAAGGGTCTTCAGCACATTGATGGCAAAGACATCTTTTTCCTTCTTTTCCGGGTTGATGTAGCTGTTATCATAAGCGCGGATGATCACGCTGCTGTGGCTGTGGTCGAGGAAGTTCTCCAATGCATCATAGAACCGATAGAACGGCACGATTGCCCCCATCTCATCGTCCATCAGCTGCATGGCAGACTCTTTGAACAGAGCCAGCATGGAACGTTCACCTTCGGACAGGTGCTTGCCGGATGCACCGTGGGTACGGATGCTGGTCAGCACGCTGGCAAGCAAATTAAACTGGTACGGAACAAAAGGATAAACCTCTGCAAAGTCTTCTGCGTTGGCGTACAGTTTTTTCTCCACGCCGTCGTTGAAGACAATCAAATTTTTGATGATGGTTGCTTTCTGGTCATAGAGCAGACGCAGGCTCTGTGCTGCGGTCTCTGTCTTATCCAGAATACGCTTTTTGATAACAGCGTCCACATTGGCAGAGGACAGAGAAAGGCGTGTATCGAAACGTCCCTGAATCTTGGAGAAGTCGTTACCCTTCACCTTGGTAATGGAGTCGATATCCTGCTGGCTCGTTACGATTACCCAAGCCTTACCCATGCATTCCTTGCCCAGTTCTTCCGTCACTGTCTGAAGGTTCAGCATCAGTTTGGAATCATCACCAATGTACTGGCCGATCTCATCCACAAGGAAAACAACATGGTGGTTATTACCTTTTTTATCAATATAGGACTTTACACGCTTGGCGAAATCCTCAATGCTGATCTGGTAACTCTCGGTTGCTTTCTCGCACCAGTTACGGGCAGCTGATTCGCTCATGAAATCCATGTCAGAAAGAACATCGACAACGGAATCCTGAATGAAATCGAAGTCCTGACGAGAGCTTTCCCACGGATCGCCATACTCTTCTTCAAACTTTTCCTTAAACTCTTCAAAACGACCTTCCTCGGAAAGCCTGCGCTCCAGGTCAGCAAGGTGAGGCATGGAGCCGCAGAAGCCCTGCATCTCATTGAAGACCTTCAGGAATACGTTCACAATGGCATCTTTATTTTCTTTGCCATTAGAATCGCTTTTGGAATCAATGTTGAAAAGAATTACGTCCGATGGGGTGTTTGCCGCCAGCTGCATATCTGCCAGCACCATCTGATTGGTAATCTTCTGATCCTCAATGAAGTAGTCGATGGCATGTTTGTCTCCGACCTGTTTATTCTGAAGCAGATAGGACAAGATTTTCAGGAAATGAGATTTACCACTTCCAAAGAAGCCGGAAATCCAGACACCCATTTTCGGTGTAGTTCCCTGAATACCTTTTTTATATGCTGCAAAGAAATCCGCAAAATGACGCTGAAGCTCACGGGTCACAACGTACTCTTCCAGCTCCTGCGCTACATTTGTTTCTTCACCCTGACCGACAATGATAACGCCCTGTATCTCACGGTCAATTTTCTTTCGGAACATGTCCTTGATCTGCATAACTGTTTCCTCCATCCATTACTTTACCAGTCGGAATGCCCGGTAATAGTTATCGTCTTTAATCTCATTGAACAGGATCAGCTCCTGTTCATTATAGGTTCCCGGAAAGAACATCACGACCGGGCAGCGCACAAATGCCTGATGCAAGTTGTTAAGCACCTTGTGGGAGCGCAAAATCGGATAGCACTTGCCGATGCCGGTTAGGAACACGACTGCATTCTCCGGCGTATGTTCTTTGATATATTGCACGATCAGGCTGTCATCGTCATTTACCTTCATGGAGTTGGTCACTGCCTTGACGATACGCTCGATTCCTCGCTTTTTTTCAAAGTCATAGCACTTTTCCATGAAGTTCTTCTTTTCCAAAAAGTCAATGATGATATCATACAGGTCAAAGACCACAAGCTCAAAATCATCATCGCCCCGGTTATTCTTATTTTTCAGATACTCTACACGCTCCCGAACTTCCAGTTCCTTTTCCGGTGGATAATCAAACACCCAATAGTTGACCTCATTTGCGCGGCCTGTTCCTTTTCGGAAAGACGGCTTATGGATTGCAAGCTCCATCTCATCCAGTCTTTGGCTTAAATCCATTTCATCTTACCCCCGTCAGTGTTTTTACCATGATGCCAAGATCATGGTCATAAAGCCAATGCTCAAATGCAATATCAAGAATTGGCTTCAGTATTTTTCTTGTGCTGTTTGCCTGGTTGCTTTCTAAAATTCCTGCTTCATAAAGCTGTGTCTTATAGCAGGAACCGAGACGGTGCAGCGTATAGTCTTGAAGAGAAGCCACTTTCTCACTCTGTTCCTGCTTATTTTTGAAAAATATCCGGATATCTGCATCCGTCAGCTCATCGGAACCAAGAATCATTTTTTCCCGCACTACTTCATACACAAAATCAAAGAATAGCGTGTCATGCAAAAGAGCCGCAGTCAGCACAAATAATTTTTGTGTAGCAAGATCACTGCTCAAAAAGATTGGGTAAAAGCTTTCATCTAATGTCTTGATACGGGCTGTTACGGTAGAATAAATCTGCTGCGCTCGTAGTTTTGTCGGTGCGCCATAGATGTTTGTCTCTTCATTCAACTTTTTAATATCTGCAAAGCTCTTACCCTCGCTCAAAAGCTGCACGGTTTTCCGAAATTCCATGAACCAGAACGAAAATTTCACGGCTCCAGCACTATACGGTTTTCTTTCCATCTTCGTTCTCTCCATTTCCGGATTTTGTTTTAATGTATCTGCCGCTTTTGATTCTGGCATCCTTCGGCTTTTCGGCGTTAATAGGAATGACCCACTGATGGCCTAAACGCTCGGCACCATCAATTCGCCCTTCTGTGCATAATGTCTGTACTCTCCTTGTGCAGATGCCCCATTTTTCAGAAGCCTGCTTAATCGTCATGAAATCCATACGGAACCTCTTTTTCGATGTCTAAAGTCACTCGCAGCAAGTCAAAATTTCTCATTTATATTCTACTCCAAGAAACGAACAAAATCAATCGAAAGTTCTTCCAAATTTTGAACGATTTTTTTAGAACCCACTCTTCTGCAAGCAGGGCTTTCGTGACACGAAAGCGATTTTCTGCTTGTTGGGGAAACTCCCCAATCCCCATAGAACGCTGCCTGCGGCATCGGGCTGCGCATCCGTTTCGGATGCTTTAACGGCAGTTCCTGCCAAAGAAAACGCCGGAGTGAATCATCACCCCGGCTTCAAAAAACATTTACTTGTGCTTGCGGCCTCCACGCTTTTTGTAGTCCTCGTCTATACGCTTTTTCCAGTCTGCGCTCAGCGGGGCACTGCACCGGACAGAGCTGATTGCTTCGCTGACCACCTCATAATTCAACGCAGTTCCTTCACTGTCGCACTGATAGTTGACTGCACGATCTGCGCCGATTCCGAACTGACTTGCTGTCTCTACTGCGTCAATATTTGCGCCGAGGAATAGAAACTCCCAGCCGTACTTTTCCTTCTGCCGCTCGATCATTTTCTTAACTGTCTCACTGTCATAACGGCGGCTTGCATTCTCCATGCCGTCCGTTGTGATGACGAACAGCGTATGTTCAGGGACATCCTCATTTCTTGCGTACTTGTGGACATTCCCAATGTGATGAATTGCTCCGCCGATAGCATCCAGAAGGGCAGTACATCCGCGAACGGAATAGTCCCTGTCGGTCATCGGATCCACCTTCTGAACCGGCACACGGTCATGGATAACCTCGCTCACGTTGTCAAAGAGAACGGTAGAGATCAATGCCTCGCCATTCTCTTTTTTCTGCTTTTCAATCATGGAGTTGAATCCTCCGATGGTGTCTGTTTCCAGTCCGCTCATAGAGCCGCTGCGATCAAGGATGAATACGATCTCCGTCATGTTCTTTCTCATGTTTTGTACCTCCGTATATAAAAAAATGACTGCTTGGTGTCTCACCTTACAGTCATATTGTACTTCGGTATTCACTTCATTTGGTCGCATGGCAAGCGACATTATTCTAAGGATATCCTTCATTTCAACAAGCGGCAGCTCAAGGGCAATGGCAAACGCAATGACCG
>OHLQ01000583.1_pt1 | contig 15810 bp, 3 predicted proteins | sample 1569081 | NCBI WGS metagenome assembly OHLQ01 (sample SAMEA3879585, study PRJEB24766) | human gut metagenome | biome: human-associated habitat; feature: feces | place: USA | collected 1985/1987 | reverse complement strand
TGTATTTCGTCCCGATGAAAACCCCGTATCTGATACTTTCCGGGACTTTCGACGGCATTCCGTCCGCCACATAATCGACGTACTGACCGTCCTCGCTCTCTCCGCCGTCCGAGGCGAAGATCATCAGTTCCGAGTTCGCCACCGTAGCACCATCCATCATGCGATAGGCGACCATTACGGCTATGGCTCCGAGCCAGTATTCGCCATCCACGGCAGGAAGCAGCAATGTTTTGTTTTTCTTATCAGTGATGCGTGTAAAGAAATACCCGCCGTCCGGAGCGATATTATCCATGCGTGCCAAGTCGTCACCGGCGACGTAATCATACGTGACACTCCCGAAATCATGATGTATCGCTGCATAAAAATCGGTCTTGAAGCGCGATCTATTTTCTTTCGATTCGCTTATATCCGGCGGTTCCGGCATATCGAAAGCGACATATTCATTACCGTAAAGGACGTAATATAGCTCCCGACCGTCGGTAATAAACACCAAGACATTCCCGAACGAAAAAGTCTGCCGCAGCTCCGACACCCCGCGCATAATCACCTGTGTCGAGGACAGCCGCCCGCCCGACACGCACACCTCGTGAATCGTGCCGCTTTCGTCCGAGGCGATATAGAGGTCATCGGCCGTCGCGGGATGCTTATACAACAACGTAAAACCTCCGAAATCGGTTATTTCCGCCACCGGCCGGAAAGTCTCGACATTCCGCCATGCCCCCGCGTCATATCGCAGGTTGTGCAGGGTTTCGCAACAGCCGTCCTGCACCGTCAAATCATTTTCCGCACGGTTAATTCCCGCTATCGGAACCGTCTGCCTCTGTCGTTCCATGCTCTTGTATGTAATAGTTGTGATTGATTTCGTTGTGAATACGCTGGTTCAATACCATGAACAAGTCGTTCGGTTCGGACTGTCGCTTTTCGGCCCCGCTACTCATATCATACAACGTTTTGCAGGCTGCGATCAGATTTTTATCGGACATGGCCCTGCGCAGCTTCGCGTCCGACAGACGCGCCCATAATTCGGCAATAGCCGCATCCCGCGCCTTAATTACCCGTTCAAGATAGTCGCCTGTCAGCTCGCTGCGGACGATCGTTGTCTCGACCTCCTGCCTCAAATCCTCGACCGATGCCCGCAGCACTTGTTGCTGCTGCTCGCCCAACGCCTCCCACAAACGCTTTACACGCATGGGACTGATGCCGTATTCGGAGGCTACGGCCCGCAGACTTCCCGTCTGCGCGTATCTCACGCAGACTGCATTCTTTTCGTCGTCTTGAAGGGTCTTTCGAGACATTAAGTATCTGATTTATTGATATATTCCGATCAAAAATAAGGATATTTTCTCACCTGCGGCCGCTAATTTTACAAAGTGATAAAGATTAGACAATCATGTTTCCCGTTGCATTAGCCATAGGAGCCGGAATTTCGGCTCTCTCCTCCATCGCAGGCGGCGTTTCGGCCAATAAACGCCGCAAGAAGGCCGACCAAATACTCGAAGACCGTCGGCGACGGCTCGACGAATGGTATCAATCGGAAATGAACCAACCGTACCTCGACCGTGCCGATTCGCGGGCGATGCTCAAACGTATTCGGGACTATAACGAGGATGAACTCAAAGCGCTCAATACAAACGCCATCAAGAGCGGAGCGACGGATGAAGCGAAAGTCGCCGCTGCCGGCAAGCTCAACAAGAACTATTCGCAGGTCGTCGCCCAAATCGCCGGATTGGGCGAACAATATCAAGCCCGCCTCGACAACCTCGACAATGCCCGCTACGAAGCCGAATCGGGCAAAATCAGCGGTATGCAAAACATGGTCAGCGGCGTAGGCGATGCGTTCGGGCAACTCGCCATGCTCTATGGCTTAGGAGGGTTCGGCAAATCGGGACTTGCCGGAATCACGGGCAACAATTAGCGATATGGAACCGCAAGAGCAACCGACAAAAGCCATTTTCTCCTTTGCGGATGAACTGCAACGGCGGCAGCAGCGTGCCGAGGAACAGAAAGCCGTATGGGAGCAAAAACAGCAACGGGCCGCAGAACTATACCGCAGCGGCCAAAATCCGATTCTCGCCTACATCGAGACGATGAAGCCGGAAGCCGATCCCGCACGCATCAAACGCGCCGAAACAGCCGCAAAGATCGCGGCATGGAGCAATATGCTTACGGCCCTCGGTACGGGAATCGTCGGTATGGCAACGGAAGGTTATGTGCCGAAAACCGGTACCGATGCTCCGCTGCGAATGCTCGACCGGATCAATGAGTGGGAAAAATTATACGACAGCCAAAACCGCGAATACCGACAACTGAAACTCCGTGCCCTCATGGGACAACAGGAAGGCGAGCAGCAGGCCGCGAACATGGAAGCCTCGGCCGCCGGCCAAGCCTATAACCTCGCGCAGAAACAATACGACGCCTTGCTGGGATATATGTGGAAAGCCCAGCAAGAGAAACAAAAACGGGCCGAGGATCTCCGGGACAAGAAAGAAATCGAAAAAATACGGGGTGAAAATAACCTCAAAGTGGCCCGCACGCGAGCCGCAGCGTCGGCTTCAACCGCCAGCGCACGCGCAGCCGCAGCCGCCGACAAAGCCGTCGTCCAGTTTCTCGACCGCGACGAAAAGACCGTCGTAAGCCTCTCGCCGGCACAGGAAAGTCTGCTTTACGAGAAAGGCCGTGATATGGGCATCATTCCCGAAGATGGAAGCCCGACCAAGAAACCGGCCTACACAGGCGAAAAAGTCCCGCAGTTCTCGTATGGCAAGCTCAAACCGGCACAGAAAGCACAGCTTTTACGCACAGTTTATCTGAAACTCACGGGCGAACAGGAGCCCTCGAAACCACCCGCCGATATAGGGCTGCTGTTCCGGCAGCCGAAACGCTATATTACCGGGCCATACTCCCCCGAAACACTGAATCTGCTTGAAACAGGACAGGCCGAACAGATGCGCGAAGCCGGTTTCTCCGACCAACAGATCATGGATTACTATCTGAATTATGAATAACTCACTTCCCGAACTCACCCCCGAACAGCTTCGGCAGCTCAACGCCATATCCGGCCTACAAAAGACCCGCAGACGTGGAGCCGACGCCTCGGTACCATCCGCTCTGACCGCCGAATCCGAATCGGGCGAAGCACCCGATATATCTGCATCGTATGCACTTCCAAAACCGGCTCCGAACATGTCCGAAGAGGATTACGAGCGGCAAATCAAAGAGGGCCTCACGGAACATATCGAAGCGATCTACGACCGTGCCCGCCAACGAGCCGACGCCCGACGACAGGAGACGTTGGCACGCATGGATAAGGGTACGGACAATGCGTCCTTGTGGCAACAGGCATGGGCTTCTTATGCAAAATCGCAAATGCTACGCAGCCCGTCGGCTCTCGGCGGTGAAGATACGCAGCTCATGCAGGCCGCAGAGCGGGCCTTGAAAATCCTCAATCAGAAAACAGAAAAGGACAAACAGGCCGGAGACGGCACATCGGGACTTACACGTGAAATTTTCGACTGGCAGACGTTGGCGGACTTTGCCTCGCTCGGAACCCGCGAGCTGGCCGAAAACATCGTAACGACACGGGCGCTGAAAAAAGCGGCCCGAAGCGAACGGCTGACCCCGACCGAAAAAGATATAGTCGAATTGTTCCGCACATCAGGGTTAATAAACGAGTATATCGCCCGGCGAGGCGGCCCCACCACCGGCGCGAAAGTCGGCAGCGGCGTCGCGGCATCGCTGCCCTACATGGCCGGCTTTGCCACAACGAGCGGTTTGGGCAGCGGAGCCGCAAAAACCGTCGGACGTGCCCTTATCAAAAAAGAAGCGAAAAACCTTGTAGGGCGGGGCCTGCGTAAATTGGGTGAATATACCGTCAGCGCAGCCGCTATGACGCCTTTACAGGCCGGAACCTACACCAACTACCACCAGCGGGCGCAACAACAATACACAGTGGCAGAAAACGGGACGGTTACAGAACATCCCGTGCCGAAGTACGAACTCATGTATAAGGCGGCCGCCGATTCGTTTACAGACGTGTTTACCGAGCATATCGGCGGAGAACTCGGCAAAGGCGTACAGAAAGTACTGAAATGGCCAGTCGAGCAGCTCGGCCGGCGTATGGGCGTAAAACTGTCGTTCGACAAGCTATTGCCGGGATATTCTCGGAGCAGGTATCTTACCGACTTCCGTAATCGAACTCTATGGAACGGCCCGGTCGATGAATGGTTGGAAGAGGTCGCCGGAGGCATCCTGTCGCCCCTTCTGACCGGAGAGCACGAACAATGGCGGGAGAATCTTTCGGGTGAAAACCTTTGGACGACGTTTCTCACCACGTCGCTCATGGGAGCGGGGTTCTCTGCGTTGGAACTGCCGAACGTCGCAGCATACGTCCACAAAACACACGTCCTGCAAACCGAGGAGAAAAAAGCGCTCGCCAAAATCGAAAATGAAGAACTGCGCAAACAGGTTTTCGAAGCGATGCACAAGCCGACGATGAGCCAGCAGGCGCAGGCGATGGCCGCGATCGACTGGCAGGCGGCCAATATCGGGAAAATGGACGCCGCACATGCCGCCGACTATGCCCGCTTCCGACTCCAACGACAGATTCTCGACGGCATGGAGACGGGCGATGCCGAGGGCGAAGCGCTCCATACCGCCGTACAAACCGCCGAGCGGTGGGCCTACAAAGGACTTGACGGCAAAACGGCGACCGAAGAAATCATAACGGCCCGACGTGCGGACGGGAAAACCTATGTCGTACTTTCGGGCGACACCGACGAAGCGGCTACGGACGGAACCTTATTCGTCCTCGACCCCGAAACCGGCCAGCCCGGACAGATCGACCGGACGGAACTCGAACATATCGAACGAACGCCGCTGGCGGAATTTTCAGCACGGCAGGCTCAAATCATCGAACAGCAGGCCGAAGCTGAGAATCGGGCCAAGCAGGAACAATACGACATGGAAACCGGCACCGAAGCGGGCATTGCCCCAGAGGAAGTCGCACGAATCGTTACCCCCGAAGCCGTACAATACGCCAACGGCGACGAAGTAATTACCGCAGACGGGGTACAAGGGCGCATCACAGGGAAGCAAGGCGGCAGTTACGTCGTACAGTTGGATACCGGACAATTCGTCCTTACACCGGCCCATGCGCTCACCCCGAAATCCGAGGCACCACCACCGACCGAAACGACCACCGCCATCGCACCTGCGCAGCACAATGAAGCCACGGATACCGACACGACGAACAATGAACCGATCGCCCGGCAACTCGCCGAGGCGATTCGGGCAGCCGCAGGAGAGCAGGATGCACAACGAATCATACAACGTATGCTCGACGGAGCGGCCGATGCCGGACAACGGCAAATGTATTCGGACGCCTTGCAGTTTTTACAGCAGCACGCCACGGCAACGGTTCCCGTTGAAGAGCACCCGACACCGGTCCCGGCCGTGCCGCCCCCGGCGGCACCCGCCCGCACAGAAATACCCCGAATCCGCAAAGAGCGAACGACACCCTACACCCAATCTGCGGCCGAGTTAGGTGATTTCGTATCTATCGAGGACGTGATCCTGCGCGACATCGCCAGCGGGTTGAGGTTCGCATGGAAAGACAGCGGCAATCGTCGGGGGTTGGCCCGAGAACTCGGATTTACGGGCAATGAAAACGAACGCCGCTCGCGGTTCAGCATCCTATCTTCGGACGGTATCACTCCCGAACAATACGCCGAGCGGCTTTATTTCCAATACGGCGGCGGGAATACGGAGCAGGCACATTGGGACATGGACGACAAGACGATCAAAGATGCCGTGCTGGAAGTACTCTCCCGAATACATTCGCCACGACAGGCTTACAACGCTGCCGTAAGGTTGCACAACGACACTCCGAATCCATACGACGATATGGACGAAGAGGATTACGCCCGGATGCAGGAGTATGAAGCCGAACAGGAGCGCGTCCGCACGGAATTATTATATGACGACGCCTTCGCACAATGGGCCGGACAGACGTCGCAGGATCAATGGGCAGAAATAGATAATTTATTCATTGAGGATGCGTCCGAATCTTCAAAAAACACTAACTTTGAAGCGACAGAGACAGCACCTCCCAATCCAGCAAATTATGACGACGAAACCGAAAACGGAAACGGGATTGACACCTCAGCGTTTGGAGCGACTGGCAACGATCGTAGCGAGACTGTCGATGGAGAACAACGTAACGCCCCAGCAGGTGATGATGCGTATCTCGGACAACAGGGCGGCGGGTCGGCCGCAGTTCGACATGGAGGCGGACTGGACGCAATATCCGGCCCCCTCACCGACGACGAACGACGAATAGCGGCCGAGACCGCCGCCGAGATCGAAGCCCGTCTCGACCAATACAGGGCCGAACTGCACACGCTTCGCACCCGCTATGCTGCCGAAAAACGCAATATCGGAACCGCTTACGAAGAGGATAACCAAACAACGTTGTTCGGGCCGTCTCACGAACCTTCCGACGGCGATCTGTTCGACGTGCCGCGCGATTTCTCCGACCGTAATCTCAACGACATTTTAGCTCCCCTGCAAGCGGAAATAGGCCGTTTGCAGGAACGTATCGCCCGTACCGAAGCCTCGAAAAGCAAAGTTATTGCCGAGGCGGTGGAGGCTTATCATGCGCAGGGGACTTTACCGCTCCGAGAAGAACGGCAAAAGGAAATCCCGCAAAACAGCACATCGGCCGAGGATACGTTTCCGCCTGCAATTACCCAAGAATACGACAGATACCTGCATCATGCCGTCGCGTCGTTTCCCGATAAGGTTTTCAGCGTGCTGAACAATGACCTTATCAAAGCCGGATTCATCCGCGACGTGCGGCGGCTGGCCAAGAAAGACGTTCGCGCCGCAATCAAGTTGGTTGCGGAAGCCAACGCTGCGGCTCAAAAATATGCGGGCAAACCGATCCTTACGCCTCGCCACAGCATCCATGCGGAGCTGGCAACCCTTGCCGAAAGTCAGCATCGAACGAAAACCGCGACATCCGACACATCGGCCGAAACCGGACTTTTCAGCCCTACGGAACAAACCCGCCACTCCAAGACCGGCGCTACTCTTTACTCTGTCAAATTGGCAGAACGGATCGAACGAAATGCATTTCAAAGTTTGAAAAAGAGGGCCAAAGAACACGACGGATATTACAGCTCCTTCACTCGCAGTTTTCTATTCGACACCCCGGAAGACGCCGAGGCATTTCGGGGGACAGCACCAACATCCGACGCCACCCGCCCGACATCGGAAGAACAGCCCGCCATCCAACATCCGCTATTTGATAAAGCGGCATTGGTTCCGGTAGATTCATACTCTCCGAAGGCATATAATATGTACCGTTTTTATTCGGCAAGGGCCCGTGAGGGACTGGGATATAAAAAACAAAGTATCGTTCAAAATGACGAAGCCCGCGAACGATTCATCGACCATATCCGTAAATTGGCTGAACAAAGTGCAGACGCCGCTATCCGGTTAGTGGTGGAAATCAATAAGGCAGCAGAACAAGAAGAAGGAAAACCCGTATTTCCGCTCCAACACAGCATCTATGCGGAATTAGAGGAGGTACACGCCCGACAGACAGCGGAAAAACAACAATCGGAAACAGCCGACGATTCCGCTTCATCGGCCGGCACAGCTCCCGAATACGGGGCGCAGAACAAATTGGTAACGACTGAGCAATACGAGGAACTGAAACGACGGATGCGCGAGAAACTCGGACAACTCAACGCCGGCTTCGACCCCGAAATACTCTCCATAGGTGCACAAATGGCCGCTTACCATGTTGAGGCCGGAGCGCGTCGATTCGCCGACTTCTCCCGCCGGATGATCGCCGATCTGGGCGACGTGATCCGCCCCTATCTGAAACCTATTTACACCGCCGCCCGCCAAATGCCCGGCATGGAGGAATATGCCGCGCAAATGGACAGCTACGAGCAGGTGGAGGCGTTCGACATGGCCGATCTCGACAAGGCCGAGAAAACATCCCAGCCGACAGGAACGGGAGCACAATACCGATTGGCAGGAATATACGACATGACGGGGGCTGTCGAGAAAGACACAAACGAGACTGGCAATCTACGCCCCGAAAAGAACTTCCGCAAGGATTTGGAGCGATTCAGCCGTGCTTTCGCCGATGAATTGGGCTGGGAGCACGAAACGGATCGCAAGGGTAAAACCATCTATGCCCAGACCAATATAGCACCGGCCGGCGGCGACGGCTCGTTTACACTTTGGGCACCCGAAACGGATTTGGGCATTTATGTCAGTGTACCCGTCGCACCACAAAGCTACGACAACCGATACGGGTATTCTAATAACTTGAAAATAAAAGATATTATGGGCTTCGGAGAGCCAATATTATGGCGACTGCGAAACAAAGAACAAACCTTTTTACCCAATGGACACAATCGTTATGCCCCGGCAGATATTACCGTCGGCGAGCTGGCCGAACTTGCAAAAAAAGAATTAAATGCTTATCTTGACAACATAACAGCGGCCAAGACGCTCGACCATATATTACAAGAGAATCAAAATACACGAAACGATGAACGACGGGAAAACAGTAGCGAGAAAGACTATCCCGCTTATGGAGACGGAAGCCGCAAAGACGGCGCTTTGGGAACTGGCATTTTATCAGCCGAGAAGCCTGTTGCAACAGTATCGGGAGAATCCGGCGGAATTGCTCGATTCGATAGACCAGACCGTAACACGGGCGATGCGGTGGCGGCAGGCAGCACTCGAACGGGACGAAGATCCGGTAGTAGTGGACGAGTATTACTATCAACTCCTCCGACCGTGTTACTGTCCGGAGGAGCCGGAACAAATACCCATCAGCGAAAAAATGATGCGGGAGATCATCGCCACGTTGAAAAAGGTGGAGAAAGCGAAGTCGCAAAAAACACCTCGTACAAAAACCATGTAATCGAACGAGGACACGACCTCGCTCCGAGAGGCGAGGTTGGCAAGATCAAAGCCAATCTCGCCGCAATCCGGCTCATTAAAGAAATCGAAGCCGAAGGCCGCGAAGCCACCCCGGAAGAAAAAGCTGTATTGGAGCAATTCTCCGGCTGGGGCGGTATTCCAGCAATCTTCAAAATAGCCCATCCCTACCACAACGAACTGCGCGAACTACTGACAGCCGATGAATACGAAGCGGCACGCGCATCCACAACCACCGCATTTTATACTCCACCCGAAGTCATATCGTCGATATGGGATATGGTGGAACGCCTCGGATTCGACGGTGGCCGCATCCTCGAACCATCGGCCGGCATCGGACATTTTTTCGGTCTGATGCCTCTTTCGATACGGTCGAAATCGGATTTGACAGGAATCGAACTCGACGATCTGTCCGGCCACATCCTTCGTGCGCTCTATCCCGAAGCGCATATCCACATCGAAGGTTTCGAGCAGCAGCGCATACCTAACAACAGCTATTCGCTGGTGATCAGCAATGTACCGTTCGGAACGTTCAAAGTACACGATACGTTCGACCGCGATTTATCCTCACGTTTCGAGATTCACGACTATTTCATCGCCAAAAGCATCCGGAAGCTCAAACCCGGCGGATTGGGCGTATTCATTACCTCGACAGCAACGCTCGATCGGAGTGCAAATTTGCGGAATTGGGTCGTAAACGACGGTAATGCAGACTTCATCGGGGCAGTCCGTCTGAATACCGGTACATTCAAAAATACGGCCGGCACCGAAACCTCGGCCGACATCATTATCGTCCGCAAACGCGACGAAGCCGGGCCGGCACCCTATGCCGTAAATATGCAATCGACCATTACGGAACGCGAGGCGCCCTACGAACGAATTATCAAACTGTCGAACGGGAAGGTAAAGACCGAAGCAGCAACGGCACACATGAACTATAACAAGTATTTTCACGACAATCCGCAGTTCATGGCCGGCCAGATGCGCTTCGGATTCGAAAGTGGCGTGGAAATACGCCCCACAGAACAGCGCTGCGTCCCCACAAGCGACATAGACCAGTCCCGCACGCTCGACAGTTTCATATCCGCACTCCCCGAAAATATCTACACATCGGCCCCGGCACCCGCAACGGAGCGAATACCGCAAGCGGTCGAGGCCCCCAACAGTACAAAAGAGAGAGGACTTACGATCATCGACGGAAAACCATATATCGTGCGGTTCGGACAAGCCGTACCCGCCGACTGGAACTCGTTGAAAATCCGCAACCGCAGTAAAGTCGAAGCGTTAGGCGATTACCTGCGGCTGAAAAGTGCGATCACAGAGCTGCTCGATGCCGAACGCAATGATCTGCCGAACATCGAGCAACTGCGAGCCGAGCTTAACGACGCCTACGCTACCTTCACCCGTCGTTACGGGACATTATCAAGAAACACGCGTATTTCATTCCTGCGCGACGACGTGGATTTTCCCTCCATCGCAGCCATCGAAAACGACAAGGAAATCGTAACTCCCGACGGAAAGAAACGACATGACATCCAAAGGTCGGACATCTTCTTTCGCCGGATGCTGGAACCGACACGCGAACTGAAAGCCGACACGCCGAAAGACGCGATCGCCGTATCGCTCTACCGCTACGGACGGCTCGATATGCCCTATATCGCAGAATTGCTCCACATACCACAAGAGGATACAGAAAAAGAACTGCTCGCACAGGAACTTATCTATGTCAATCCGGTAACGGGTCTTTATGAGGAGCGCAACGAATACCTCTCGGGAAATGTCCGCGAGAAACTCGAACAGGCCGAGCAAGCCAATGAAAACGGACAGTTCGACGCCAACATCCGTGCGCTCGTGAAAATTATTCCGATGGATATTCCGCTGCCGCTGATTAAAGTATCGCTCGGCAGCACATGGATACCCATCGCCCTATACGAACAGTTTTTCAAAGAGACGTTCAACGTAACGGCCCATATCGCCAAAACATCGGCCAACAAGTATATCGCCAAAATCTCGAACGAAGGGAATACGGTCGATACCAATATGGGGATTCCGCAAGCGCCGGGGAGCAAACTCGCACTCGACCGGATGAACAAGACGCAGACCTACATCAGTCGCAGCGAATACGACCCTTTGGCTCAGAAAGAAAAGCGTGTCAAAGACCCCGAAGCGATGACGCAGGCCGCCATGAAACAGACCGAGCTGGAAGAACGATTCGAACAATGGATTAAAGGACAAGATAAAACAACGACCGATAAGCTCGTCGAAATATATAACAGAACCTTCAACAGCACCGTCGAAAGACAAATCGACGTTTCATCGTTCGATTATTTTCCCAACGCCACACACACGAAGAAGCCGCGCGAGCATCAGAAAATCGGTGTCATGCGAGGTTTGCAAGGAGCAACGCTGCTGGCACACGAAGTCGGCACGGGAAAAACCCTGACCCTCATAACTACGGCAATGGAGATGCGGCGGCTCGGTATCGCCCAGAAGCCGTGCATCGTCGTACAACGCTCGACATTCAACCAATTCGCCTCCGAAATAAAATCCCTCTATCCGGCCGCCCGTGTCCTCGTTCCGTCCGAAAAAGACCTCACGGCATCGCAGCGGCAGGAATTATTCGCAAAGATCGCCTATAACGATTGGGATATTGTCGTACTCTATCACAGCTATCTGGATGCCATACCGGATGCCCCGGAGCGTGTCAATGAATATATCGACACGCTGATCGCAGAGAAGATGCAACAGCTCGAAGAAATCGAAGCCAATTCTCCGGACAATGCCAAACGGCAGGCTTATGCAATCAAGAAACAGATCGAAGGACTGGAAAACAAGAAAATAACGGATAAAACAGTCAAAGAGGAAGAAAAACTCAAAGCACAGGCCCGTACTCGTGCATTACGTCTGCTCGACCGCCGCACGGACGAGACGATGACCTTTGAACAGTTGGGAATCGACGCTTTGCTGGTAGATGAAGCACATGCCTACAAGAAGCTCGGTTTTACCACCAACCTGCAAAATATCAAAGGTATAGACCCTGCGGCGTCGCAACGGGCGCAGAGCATGAGGCTGAAAACATCTTATATTCTGGCAAATAAACAGAACAAAAACGTCGTATTCGCCACCGGAACACCCATATCCAATACAATGGCCGAGATGTGGACGTTCCTGCGCTATCTGCTGCCCAAACACGAACTTGAACAGTACGAGATCGCCGATTTCGATTCCTTTGCGAACAATTTCGGAAATATCGAGGAATCGGCCGAGTTTGCCACAAACGGCAAATTCCGCGTAGTCGAACGCTTCGCCAGTTACTCCAACGTGCCGGAACTGCTGGCGATCTGGAAGAAAGTCGCGCACACCGTACTCACGGAGGATGTACCGGATCTGCGCGAAGGTGTAGGAACGCCGCGCATTGAGGGAGGCAAACCGAAGGATATACTGCTCGACCAAACGCCTGCGCTGCGGGCAATCATGCGCAGCATACGGGAAATACTGACTCAATACGACGCTATGTCCGGTAAGGAAAAACGTCGTAACTCCCATATCCCGCTGGTCATGTTCGGACTGGCCAAACGTGCGGCAATCGACGTGCGGCTGGTTAATCCCGCTCTACCGGACGATCCCAACAGCAAAGTCAATCATGCCGTGCGCGAAGTCGTAGAAGATTTGAAAGCAACGGCCGATTACAACGGCACCGTTGCTGTTTTCTGCGACGCCTACCAAAGCCGCGACCACAGCTTCAATCTTTTCGTGGATATGAAGCGTAAATTCATCGACGCCGGCATACCGGCCCAGCAGGTCGCTATCATCCACGACTACATAACGGACGCGAAACGCGAGGCGCTCTACAAGCAAATAAACAACGGCGAAGTACGGATCGTACTCGGCACGACCGAGAAATTAGGTATCGGAGTAAATATGCAGGAGCGTCTGCACATGCTCGTCAATCTGGACGTACCCATACGTCCTATGGACTACCTGCAACGCATCGGCCGCATTGTGCGGCAGGGCAATCTGCACCTGCAAATGGACAAACCCGTGCGTATTCTGCGCCTCGGAGTAAAACAAACGCTTGATGTTACGGGCTACCAACGGCTGAAAATCAAGGAATCGTTCATTAAGCAGGCAATGAAGGGCGAGGTTACGGAACGCTCGCTCGAAGAACCCGAAACCGACAGCAGCGACAGCACGAATTTCGGGCAGATGATGGCCTCACTCTCCGGCAGCGCTGCGGCGCTCGCCCTGTCGCTCGAACAGAATAAACTACGCAAGCTGAGAAACGCACGCGACTACTACAATCAACATCAAATATACGTCGCACATGAACTCAAACGACTGCAAAACGTCCTTCAAACAACCCCGCAAATAATTGCTCAAATCCGTAAGAAAAAAGATTTCCTGCGAAGCCTGTTTCCGGACGATAAAGTGGTATCGGTGGAAGTGGGAAAACTCAAAGCCTCCGAGCCGGAAAAAATCGAAGACCTGTTCGTTCCGCTCTCGAAACGCATCGAAGCCGAAGCGGATGCCCTCCGCCAATCACCCGACCGTACACAATCGGACATGACACTCCGCATCGGAATCAACGGCAAAGAGTTCGACATTATAATTGTTTTACGACGGAATTACCTTTCCAATGAAAAGGAGCGCATCAACCGCACGATTTATTACCAATGCAACGAATGGCGCGACCTGCAAGGCGAAGCCGGAGCTAAGATGATTAACGTCATCAGCCAAGTCGAAAAAGTGCTCTCCGGTGAGGAGTACGACGCCGAAATACAGAAGCGGCAGCTCGGAATGGAAACGGCACAACAAGCCATCGAATATTTACAGACGCAGGTCGGCAATGGATTTCCCAAACAAGCAGAGTTGGAGGCGGCAGAAGAACGCATCGCCGAGCTGGAAGAGCAGATGAAAGTGGAACTGGCAGCGATCGAAGCACAGGAGGAAACCGACAAGTCCGGAACCGCAACCATAGACATCGACCCTGACGAATTGATTGACGACAATGCAGGAAACGGCCTCCGCTTCCGCGACGGTGGCAATCCGTTCGGTTCCGACGCCCCGGCAAGCGATGCGGAGTTGGCTCGCCGCGTTCGCCGGATCGCCCGCACGCTGAACACTCCGGTCGAGATTATCGACGACCTCGATGCAATTACCGATTCCGACCCGCTCGTGCAACGTCGTAAACGACACTCAAAAGGTTTTTACGACCCGCAAACGGGACAAACGTTCATTGTCCTGCCCAATATTACGACACTCGCCGATGCCGAAGCGACCGTATTGCATGAAATTGTCGGACACATGGGCTTACGCTCGCTGATGGGCGACCGTTTCGGCGACTTTCTCGATAAGGTTTACAATGGTCTCGATACCGAAGGGCGCAGCCGTGTGGCCGACATTGCCCGCGAGCAGGAGCACCAATCCTCCGGCGCCAAGCACCGCCAGGCAAATACCCGCCGTCTGGCAACGGAAGAATACCTCGCACATTTGGCGGAAGGCGACATCACGCCGAGCCGCTTTGCCCGGATCATCGGCCGTATCCGCTCGCTGCTACGCGACATATTGCGACTTCCGCTGCGTATCGGCGACCGCGACATCGCTTATTTGTTGTGGTTGTCGAAACACCGCCTGCAAAAAACACGCACGGCCGCCGAAGCCGTCGCCGCAACAGCGACCGAACGACGCATCCGTAAACAGCTTTTCGGTCGTTCTGAAAACGTGCGTTACCGTGCGATATTCGACGACGCTACACCTGAAAATATCGAACGGTATAGCATCGAACGCTACATCCGCGAGCATCATATCACCGGAGTTTTACTCGGCGAACATAATGCCGATGACTTCGCTATGCGTGTATATGGACTGCTTGATGACATGGGCCGAGCCATCATTGACCGCATGGGCAATGATCGTTTGAAGGCCATGCGCAAATACCTCGCATTATTCGACCTCCAAAAGCTCACCGATCAAGAAAGCTATCGCAGCATCATCGACGAACTGGTGAAAACCTTACCCCAAGAGACGAAAGAGCAAATCGTGCGCTCCATGCGCAAACACCTCGATTTCGTCCTCTCCGACAACTACCGCACTCCGTTGCGGCGACGCACGATGAAAAGCGAACGACCTCTACCGGAGAATTTCAAATATGCGAGCGAGTATGTCGAAGAATTGCTTAAAAAGAAACGGGCACAGCCCGAAATGGCTCCGCCGGCCGGAATCGAACCGACTGTGATTTACGACAAGCGGAATTGGAAAAGCCGTCAGCAACTCCGGTTCATAGATAGCACTTTACCCGTCGAAAGATTACAGGAAGAAGTCGTGCGGCGCGGAGGCAGCATCGACGACCTCACGGACATACACAAACATTTGAACCACTTGACAAGCATCGCCAAAGTCGCAATCGACAAATACACGAAAGAGTATTTAGACCCCATACTCGACCAAATCGCAGCCATAGCCCGTGAAACAGGCATGACGGAAACACACATCATCGACTACATCACGGCCGAATCGTCGCTCGAACGGCAGGCAACGGGGATTGCGGCCCTATCCCTCGACCCGCGCGATGCGTGGAACGAAACGCTGGCCCGAAGTATCGTCGCAGATTTCCGCCGCCGGGCCGGAGAGATTCCGACACAGCGATTATGGCAGCGAATCAATGCGGCTAACGACCGCGTGCTGGAAATCCTCGTCGAGGACGGAATGTTAGCCCCCGAACACCGCAAGTTGATAAAGGGGCACGGCTGGGACTACTATGTACCCTTACGGGATTATGATTACAACTACCGCGACCAGAAAGGCGAGCCGGTGGCTTTCGATGCGGCCGACGTGTACGACTTCATC
>OHLQ01000576.1_pt1 | contig 15897 bp, 22 predicted proteins | sample 1569081 | NCBI WGS metagenome assembly OHLQ01 (sample SAMEA3879585, study PRJEB24766) | human gut metagenome | biome: human-associated habitat; feature: feces | place: USA | collected 1985/1987 | reverse complement strand
CTGGCGGATGCCGTCATGAGCTCCGTGCAGTTCGGCGCGTCGCGGATCTACTGTCTCCCGGTCTCCGCTACCACGGCGGGCAAGCTGGGAAGCGTTTCTAAGGACGGCGACGGAGGGGGCTCCGTCACCGTGGACGGCTCTCCGACGAACGCCTTCTCGGTGGTCGTCAAGATCACGGCGCAAGGCGGGCTCAACTCCGCCGCCTTTATCTGCTCCATTGACGGCGGGAACAGCTACACCGACGAGATCACCGTCCCCGTCACCGGGGAATATGAAATCGAGGGGACGGGCCTCAAGCTCAAGTTTACGGAGGCGACGGAGTCGGAACAGAAGCCGAGCTCTTTCCTCGTGAACGATGTCTACAGCTTCACGACCACCGCCCCCACCATGACGAACGGCGACGTCCTGGCGGCGTTCACCAAGCTCCAGAAGTTCGCCGAGGAGTATGAGTTCATCCACGTCGTCGGCGAGAGCGACCTCCCTCTCTGGCAGGCCGTGAGCGAGGCGCAAATTGAGCTCCGGGACACCTACCACAAGCCCGTGTTCGTGGTCTTCGAGGCGGCGTTCCCCCAGACGGGGGACGAGGACGAGCTCGACTTGCGCGGCAGCGGGGATCTCACCGATTGGGCCCTCGAGATGGAGGCCAAGCGCAAGAAGGTCAAAAACTACGACATCCAGGTCGTCACCGCCTGGGGGCGGCTCGTCATGCTGGACGGCACGACGCAGATCGTCAACCTCGCGGGCCTTGTGTGCGGCCTCTACGCAAAGGCAGCGGTGCAGGAGTCCATCGGCAAAACCAGGGCGGAGGCCGGGTTCGGCATCCCGAAGACGAAGCTCCTCGAGCTGCTCCCCGCCGGGATGGACAACTCCATCATCGAACTTTTGGACGTGGCGGGCTACCTCACGTTCCGGGAGTACGACGGGCTCGACGACTTCTTCGTCTACCACACAAAGATGATGAGCCCGGACGGGAGTGACTTCCGCTATGCCGAGGATGTCCGGGTCAAGAACAAAATCATCCGGGAGACCCGGAAGGAAGGGCTCCTTCTGCTCAACGACGACATCGACCTCGAGGACGTCCAGGGCGAGCTTGAGACCCGGGCGAAGTTCATGTTCGTCCCCTTGCAGCGCATGATCGACGCGAAGGAGATCAGCTCCGCTGAGATCACCGTACCCGAGGGGCAGGAGGAGACCATCCTCGAGGACGAGACAATGCGGGTCAAGATCCGCTATGTGTCCCGGGGCTACATCCGGGAGGTCGAGGTAGACCTCGGCAGGGCGCAGCCCAGCGACTAAGGGAAGGAGGTTAAAGAGCTATGTCCCTAAAAGTAAACGGCCAGACCTACGGATGGGGCGACGTGGACGTCAAGATCCCCGGCCTCGTGCTCGTGGTGCAGGAAATCAGCTACGACGACGAGCAGGAGATGGAAGAAAGCTACGGCAAGGGCTACCGCCCCCGGGGGTATGGCAAGGGCAATTATAAGGCGTCCGGCAAGATGTCCATGCTCCGGGACGACTACGACGACGTCCTCGCCTACTGCAAGGCGAAGGGCATCCCGTTCTATGGCATTGAGTGGCCCTCCGTGGTCGTCTCCTACGCCAACGAAGGGGAGCGCACCCGGATCGACGAGCTCAAGAAGGTCATCCCCACCAAGCGCAGCCACAAGGCCGCGCAGGGCGACAAGTCCCTCACGGTGGACATTGACCTCATGATCGTCGGCGGCATCGTGGAGGACGGCGTCGAGCCCACAAAATAAAGGCGTTATCTCAAGATAATCGAGAACAGGAGGACAAAACACTATGGAAGACATGAAGAAGGAAGTCGCGGGCAAGAGCCGCGCCGAGGAAATGAAAGAGAAATACGGCAAGGTCTACCGCGTCGGCGCGACGATCGAGGTCGATGACGAGACCGAGAAGAATGTCGAGTTCTTCTTCAAGCGCCCCTCCACGGCGAGCTATGACAGATATGTTAAGACCACCGCCCAGGGCGCGACGAAGGCGCTCAAGGTGTTCCTCTTTGACAACGTGGTCGAGGAGAGCCGGGCGTCTCTCGAGGCGAACCTTGAGGAGTTCCCGGCCCTGGCGCTCTCCATCGGCGAGAAGCTGCTCGGGATGCTGGGCCTCTCCAAACAGACAAATTTGAAGATGCTCTAAAAGAGCAGCTCTCGGAGGTGAGGGGGAACGTGGTGGAGTCCGGTCTCCTGGAAATCTACCGCTTCCTCCCTCCGGCTCTTTTAGAGGGCTTCGACATTGAGGAGATCGGCCTCGACGAGTTCCTCCGCTACGTTGCGAAGGCGCGGTACATCCAGGAGCTCGAGGAGGGCATCGTCGCCCGGGCGATCTCCGAGGTTTTCTCGGAGTAGCCGGGCGGCGTCGGTCGCCTTGATTAAGAGCACAAGGTCGCCTCCATACGTTAGGAGGTGAAAGGCAAAGCATGAGTTTAGAGTCCGTGTTCCGATTGTCGCTCATTATGAACCTGATCGACAACCTAACCGGGCCGATGGCTGGCGTCACGTCCAGCGTCGACGGAACCGTCTCCAAGCTGCAAAAGGTCAATTCAACTCTCGGCAGCGTGGCAAAGACGGGGGCCGTCATGCAGGAGGTCGGCTCGCAGATCACGGGGGCGGTGCTGTCCCCGGTCGAGGCTACATTTGAAACCCGGAGAGCGATCGGCGAGCTCGCCTCCCTGGGTGTGAAGGATCTCGGCGTCGTGGAAGACGCCGCCCGGCAGTTCTCCGACCAATGGGCCGGAACCACGAAGGCCGACTTCATCGCGGCGGCCTACGACATCAAAAGCGGCATCGCGACGCTCTCGGACGAGGGCGTCGCGGAGTTCACAAGCCTCGCGGCCCTGACCGCGAAGGCGACGAAGTCCACGGCGGGCGAGATGACCTCGCTATTTGCCACGGGCTACGGCATTTATAAGGGCTACTATGACGACATGAGCGATCTCGAGTTCGGCGAGATGTTCTCGGCAGGGATCGCGAAGTCGGTGCAGCAGTTCAAGACGACGGGCTCGGAAATGGCCTCGAGCATCGAGAGCCTGGGCGCGTCGGCAACAAACGCGAACGTCCCCCTCGAGGAGCAGCTCACCATCCTCGGCATGTTGCAGGGGACAATGAGCGGCTCGGAGGCGGGCACGAAGTACGCGGCGTTCCTGGGCGCGGCAGCGAAGGGCGGCGACGCCCTGGGCTTGTCGTTCCTGGACGCCAACAACCAACTAAAGAGTATGCCGGAGATCCTCGACCAGCTCCGGGGCAAATACGGCGAGACCATCGACGCGATGGAGAAGCAGGAGATCGCCGAAGCCTTCGGAACGGACGAGGCCGTCGACCTCATCGACCTGCTCTACAACAAGTGCGGAGACCTGCAAGGGAACATCCTCACCATGTACGACGCCCTCGGCTCCGGCACCGGCGTCGCCACGGAGATGGCGAACGCAATCAACGAAACGGAGCCCGAACGGTTTGAACGGCTCACGCAGCGCATCCAGAACGTGAAGGAGTCAATCGGGAATAGCTTACTCCCGACAATCAACGATCTCATGTCGACCGGCGAGCAGGTGCTCACGAAGGTCGGCTCCTGGGTCGAGGAGAACCAGGAGCTCGTCCGGGTCATCATGCTCGTCGTCCTGGCGATCGGCGGCTTCCTCACCATAGCGGGCACGGTCATCGCCGTCGTCTCCGGCGTGGGCTTGATTATCACGAAGGTAATCTCCGGGTTCAAGCTCCTCAAGGCCGGGTTCCTATTAGCGAAGGGAGCGCTCACGCCGCTCATATCGAGCGTGTGGAGCTTTACAGCGGCACTCCTGGCGAACCCTGTCACCTGGATCGTGATCGGCATCGTGGCCCTCATCGCGGCCCTGGTGCTGCTCTACAACAAGTGCGAGTGGTTCCGAAACGCGGTCAACGCAATCATCGACTTTTTCAAGGAGAAGCTCGGCGCAGCTCTTGAGGTCGCGTCGGCGATCTTCTCCGGCATCGGCAACGTCATCGGCTCCGTCATGAACGCAGCGAAGGCGACGGTCTCCCAGAACCTCGACAACATGCGATCCGCATACGAGGCGCACGGCGGGGGAATCCGTGGTGCAGCAGCGGCAGCGGTCGAGGGCGTCAAGGGCATCTATACGGCGGGCTTTACCTTCCTGGATAATCTCACCGGCGGGCGGCTCTCGGCGATCCGTGACAAGTTTGTCGGCTTCGTGACGAGCATAGCCTCGGGCGTGTCCGAACGGTTCACAGCCGTCAAGACGGCGTTCTCGAATGGAATCACCGCGATCAAGAACACGGTCACGGGAGCCGTGACGTGGTTCTTTGAGTCGGGCAAGCGCGTCGTCACCACATTCGCGAACGGTATCAAATCGGCGTTCACGGGCGCGGTCGACGCGGTAAAGGGCGGCTTGCAGCGCATCCGAAATATGCTCCCCTTCTCCGACGCGAAAGAAGGCCCTCTCTCGACGCTGACCCTCTCGGGACAACGCACGATGACAACCTACGCCCACGGCCTCGAGCTGGCGCAGGATGCACCCGCCCAGGCAATCGAGAAGGGGCTCGACGGCGCGAAGGCTACGCTCGAACGCGAGCCCGTCCAGAAGGTCGACCTCACAAGCGGAGGCGGCAAGAAGGAAGGCTCCGAGAGCGGAGGCTCCGGCGAGGGCAGCTCCGGCAAGCAAGTCATCATTCAAAAGCTGCTCATCCCGGTCGACCTCAAGAAGATCAAAGACCTCGAGCAGCTCCTCGCGATGCTCAAGGAGGTCGAGGACTACGCCGAGGCCAACGGCAGCGAGGAACCCGCAGACGATCAAGACGCCGAACCGGCACCGGCATAACAAGGAGGGAGAGACGACAATGATTTACACCGAAGACCAGATCGTCAAGGTGAACGGGGTCGTCCTCCCTGGCCTTGTTAAGAGTATCGAGGTCAAGGAGTCGGCCCAGATCGACGAGCAAGAGGTCGAGGGCAGCGCCACAAAGCCCAAACAGGCGACGGGCTACGAGGACGCGAAGGTCAATATCGAACTCATTCTCGACGACACACCAACGCAAACGAAGTACCAGCGGCTCGAGACGCTTCGGGCGATCTTCCGAACGCCCGGCCAGTCAGTCCCGAAGCCGCTCTCTATTGTCAGCGAAGACACGGCAGCGCACGGCGTCGACAAGGTTCTATTCAAGGGGCTCACTCACAAAATGGAGAACAAGAAGGAGCAGCTCACAGTCTCCCTTGAGTTCTGGGAGTACGTCCCGCAGACCATACAGACGACGAGCAGCTCGTCGGGATCTTCGTCCGGCGGCGGCTCCTCTGGCGGGAGCTCCGGCGGAACCCAGCAGCAAACGACCTTGTCTTCTGACTATCAAAAATACTTGCAGACGAGCCGAGGGAAGTCCCCAGCCGTCGACGATGCAAGCACGGCGGCAGCTCTCGACAAGGTCTCACAGATGCCATACTAACCCGAGAGGAGGAACAGGATGGAAACGCTCGAATTATTCTACCCTCAAATCGCGGCCCGCGCTGGCCCCTATACCTTCGACAAGGGCATAGAGATCGAGGTCTACTCCTCGAAGTCTTCTTATTTTGATTGGGCGAAGATCCGCTTCACGGAGCAGTTTCAACCGAAGATCTCACTCGCCCGGAAAGACCCGGCAGCGATTGAGCTCGGGTATAACAATGTCTTTGAGGAGGTCTTCACCGGCTACGTCTCCAAGCCGTACAACGGAGGAGGCTTCACCGACGAAGTGACTCTCAAGGACGAGATGCTTCTCCTCGAGGAGACGCAGATCAACAACACATTCCTCGACACAACTCCGCAGGAGATGATCGCCTACTTTCTCGGGAAGGCCGGGCTCTCGAAGATGAAGCTCTCCTCCAAGGGATACCCGGAACGGAAACGGCTTCCCATTCGGCAGATGAACGTCATCGAGGCGATCAATGCCGTACATGCAGCATGGAACATCAAACAGCCGTTTTTCTTCTCTGGGGGCGTGTTCTATTGGGGAGAGAAGCCGGAGCAGAACAAGACCTACATCTTCGAGTATGGCGTCAACATCATCGCCCTCACCAGGAGCGGCGGCTCGTGGGAGCTCGAGACGGTCTCGGCCCCCTTTGTCCGACACTCCCACAAAATCAGTGTGAAGCACCCTAAAGTGAGCGGAGAGTTCGAGGTCTCGAAGGTCGTCTCGTCTACCAGCGAGAACGGCTTCATCCGCACGAAGATTTATTTCTAAGAAAGGAGGGGCGGGAAATGCTTGAGCAGATGATGAGGGCGGTCGCGAGGAAGATCATCGCGCAGGAGTACCCCCACGCAAAGAGCCCCGCCGTGGTCTACGCCACCGTCAGCAAGGCGACGCAGCTCGGCGAGACGTTCGATCTCGAGGATCTTGTCATTCATAACGACGAGACCGGGAGCAGCTTCAAGGGCCACATAACGGCGCATTGGAACGAATACACCCTCACCGTCGTCGATCGCTGGGGGAACGAGGACGAGAGCTTCCCTCCTCTCCCTGGCGTCAGATCCAAAGGACAATATAAGGCCGGGGCCTTCGTGGCCGTTGCGATGGCATACGGGGACAGCCCGGCGATCATTGGGGAGGTGCAGCTATGACAGGGTTACACGACACCGACATCCGACTCAATGATGAATGGGCCCTCACGCAAGCGGCAGACGGAGACGCGCCCCTCTGTTCGGGGCTTGAATGTCTATATCAGAACATCATCCTCGAAGCGCTCACACAGCCCGGGGATCTCTTTTATGACGTTTCGTTCGGCTGGGGGCTATACGACTTCATTCAATCCGAAGACGACGATCTTGTGCGGCTTGAAATCGCGCAGCGGGCGCGGCTGGGCCTTCAAAAGCGGGAGGTCATCGTGCCCGAGAGCATAGAGATCGACGTCGGATTTTCGGACGACACCTTCCGGCTCCGCTGCTCCTTCCAGTTTGCGGACGAGGAGGAGCCCCGGGAGCTCAATGTCGTCATTAGTGCGGTCGGCGTGGAGGTGATAACAACATGATCGACAAAGCAATACTCGACGAAGTTCTCCCGGTTCCCGAGCTTGAAACGCTCAAAGAGGAGAAGATCGCCGAGCTAAAAGAAGAAGGCTTCGCAATCACGAACTTCCATTCGGGCGGCGTCTTCTATACGCTGCTCTTGATAGTCCTCCGCATTAAGATCGAGTTCACGGAGTTACTACGGGCCATTCTGAACAATATGACCCTCACACACTCCACCGGCGCATGGCTCGACATTAAGGCGGCAGACTACGGGAAGAAGCGCAAGAAGGCCCAGAAGACGCAGGGCCTCGTCACACTGTCCAGGACGAACGACCAGGGCGAGGCCGTGAAGATCGAGAAGGGCCACATCTTCAAGACGCAAAAGGACATCAACGGAGAGGAGCTTCGCTTCTTTGCCATAGAGGCGGCGGTTCTGCAAAAAGGGAGCCGGTCGGTGGATGTCCTGGTAGAAGCGGAGAAAGAGGGCTCTCGGTACAATGTGCCGGAAGGACAGATCACCCGGAGCCTCACGTTCCTCAATGGGATCGACGGCATCTCAAACGGCGAGGACTGGATCGTCCGGGAAGGAAGCGACACCGAGGACGACGAGGGGCTCCGAACGCGGGCGCTCCGATCCTGGTCGGAGCTCGCGGCCCGGTCTATTGAGGACACATTCATCAATGCAGCGGAGGCCGTCCAGGGCGTCCTATTTGCACAGGCTGACTGTGACCACCCGAGAGGGCAAGGGACGGTCGACGTGATTGTAACAGGGACGGCGGGAGAGGCGACGGAAGGACTTCTCGACGAAGTTCGGGATGCCGTTGACAAGATTGCCGGGCCATACGATAATGTTCTTGTGAAGTCTTCTACAACGGTTTCCCAGGACATCGAGGTCACGGTCTCGACCTCTGACGTGTCGGAGAACGAGGACATCAAGAACGGGATCTCCGCGATCCTTGCCGAGCTGCTCGCCGTCCGAAAGGGCCGGAGGTTCAACGAGCTCCGGCGCTCCGACATCAACTTTGCAATCCGCAGCAACTACAGCGCCGCCACGAACGCGGAGATCATCACCCCCGCCGAGGACGTGGTGCTCGAGAAGGACAAGGTCATCACTCTCGGCTCCGTCTCTGTGACAGTGAGAAGGGAGTGATCGGATGAAACGGTTCGACACCTTCGGCGAGTATATGTTCGACCTTCTCTTTGCCCCGTTGAAACGAGGGAAGCGGGCGGCGAATCAGTTCTTCATCTTCTTCAAGGTCATCGGACGCATTTTCGACGGCATGAAGAAGGACGCCTTCCGGCTTCGGGATGAGCTCAATGTCGCGACCGCGAGCCCGGTCATGCTTCCGGTACACGGACAGGATCGGGACATGCCGAGGCTTGAGGGCGAGAGCATTGAAAACTATCGGGCCCGCCTATCCATGAAGGGGATCATCTCTGAATGGGGCGGAACAAAGAGCGGCATCCTCTATGCGTTGACCTCTCTCGGATACGAGCAGAGCACGATCGAGCCGTTCTCCTATCAAGATCCCGAACGCTGGGCCGAGTTCATTGTATTCCTCAAAGGCTCAAAGCAAAGCGGCGTCAACAATCTCGCAGTTATCGACGCCGAAGTTCGGAAGGTCAAGGAGGGCAGCTCGAAGCCCTCTTACGGGGCCGAGTCTGGCGGGGTCATCGAGATCCACTCCGAGACGATTTCCGGGTTCTCGCGGTATCCCCGTTGCGGGGAAATAGTTTGCGGCGTGTGGCCTCATGTTGTCAGCATCGGCCACCTGTTGAGCTCCGAAGTCCAGGCCGTCAGCACCCACGACTCCGGCGAGGTAGAGTTCCCCAAGGTGGGAACGATCGCAGCCTCCGAAAAATTCTATCAGCCGTGCGCGTTCGTCATGTATGAGGCCCTGTCCTCCGAAATTGAGGCGGGCTCCGCATTTGACCACGGCGCGAAGATCTACCCTGTTTGCTCTCCGGGGCTCCGGTGCTCCGGCGTGACACTTATGACGGAAGGAGGGGAAAAACATGCCGAAGACGATCACATCACTCGGGATTGAGAAAATCGGGCGTCGCTTTGCCGACTCGGTCGACCATGCGGCCTATACGCTGAACGGAGCGCCGAAGACGGTCGCGCCGTTCCGAAAAATCGTTGAAGCGGAGTCCGTGAAGATCTACATCTACTTCGACGACACAATCTCCGGCAATGTGGCGAACGTGCAGCTCGTCGACGCAGACGGCGACGTCGTCGCACAGTCTGACCGGGAGTTTGAAAAACCGCCGAGCAAGGGTCTCTATGTAGCCTTCAAGTACACAATCATCGAAAAAGAAACGGAGGTACAGATCGAAAGTGAACAGTTATGAAAAAATCGGATGGCTTGACCACGTCGAGGATGTCGCGACGGGCGAGGTCATCCAGGAAGGAACGCCGGTCAGTCAGACGAACATGAACCACATGGACGAGGGCATCTATCAGAACCGAGAAGCTGTCATTCTCCATGAGGCCCAGATCGCCGACGCGCAGAAAGAGATCAAAGTGCTGAAAGACGCCACCCTCAACAACATGACGAACAACGTCTTTCTCATCAATTTTGACTCCGTGAACTCGGTCGCGATCACCTCTGGTATCTATGACCCCGTCGCGCGGAAACTCTATGTATAGGGCGGCTTGCACCCTAAAAGAAACAAGCTGCATACTCGGGAATTTTTTCGGTGAGCTTTGCCCGATATGCGAAAAGTGCCGAGACCTCTCGGAGGACGAGCTCGTTATTATGACCGCGAGCGGCCTCACCCTCGAAGGGGAGTCCGTCCTTGTTATCGAGGGGCACAGCTCCATCACGGGGAAGCCCGCGAAGGTAAAGCTCACCGAATTCGGCTTCGAGTTCTTCGGGGATGACGTCACCGAGGAGGAGGTCGCTCGCGTTAGAAATGCGAGGTGCTGCTACATTGGAACCGTCGATACTTCAAAAGAAAGCTGAAATCTTTCTTGAGAGAGATGTCTACCCCTTGCTCAAGAATTTCCCCCAGGCCGAAAAGTTTAGTTTGTCGCAAGAGATCAAGCAATCGTGCTTCCGGCTGATCCGCGCGGCGGTCATGGCGAACAACCTCACCGTCGTCAAGAAGCGGCTCGAATGGCTGGACGAGGCGGACGCCGAGAAGACGCTCCTCCTTGTGCTGTTTGGAGTCGCCCGGACGCAGAAGTACATCACCGAGAAGAAAGTCCACGAGCTGCAAACCAAACTCAACGAACTGGGGCGCATAATTGGAGGCTTGCAAAAGCACTTCATCAACAACCGATAAAAAAGTAAACCGCACCTACTTAGGGTTATCTCTGTATGGCGTCGAACCGCGCGAACCGTGGGTACAATTCGGCCCGCAACTGGAACAACAACTCGTCCGGCAATCGGAACGTGAACGTCGGTTTCCGCCCCGCCTTGTAGGTTATTACGTCATTCGCGGCTACGGCTTCGAGTGCGTGTCCTTGTTATACTTCAAGGGAGAGGTAATCCTTCGCCTTGTCTCTGACGGCGTAAAAACAGTGACGAGCGCCCGGCCCGCCCTCTCGTATTGGGAGGCTGGGGGTGAGTCTGCAATGTGGGTAAAAACCCGCGTCATAGGTGCCAAGCCGTTTCTGAAAAGGAAAGGATGCCACGATGACGAAATTCCCCTTTTTTGTAAAGACCATTCACAATATAAAGCGCCCGGTCGTCCCTCCTCCACTTCCGGCCTCTCCGTATGAGAAAGTAATCGACTACGAGAACCTCAAGGAAGGCTACAGGAAAGCGACGCGCGGGCAAAGGAAGTACACCCGGGAGGCCGTCAAGTATGACCTCCTACGAGAGAAGAACAATGTCGACCTATGGCGAGAGCTCAAGAACTCGAAGTACACCCCGGGGCCGTATCATTCTACGGTCATAACGGAGCCCAAACGGAGAGAGCTCTCAATCCATGGACTCCGCGACAAGGTGGTGCAGCTCGTCATCCATGAGGAGCTGCAAAACATCTTCCGGCCCGTGTTCATCGACGGATCGTTCGCTTGTCAGTACGGGAGAGGCCCGATCCGCGCCGCCCTCAAGGTGCAGCACGACATGAGGGTCGCCCGCATGAAGTGGGGCGACGATGTGGCCGTCATTAAAATAGACGCCCGGAAGTTCTTCTACTCCATCGACCGCGACCTGCTCAAGAAAATCCTTGCGAAGCGGTTCAAGAAGCTCAAAAAGAAGTACCCCGACAAGTACGAGGACTTCCTTCGGTTCTACCGGCTTCTTTGCAAAGTGATTGATAGCTCGCCGGAGGGAGAGCGAGGCATCCCACTCGGGAATGTCAGCTCCCAGGACTTCGCGAACATCTACCTCAACGAGCTCGATCAATTTTGTGTCCGCTTCCTCGGGGCGAAGCTCTACACCCGGTACATGGACGACGTCGTCATCGTTGCGCCGAGCAAAGAGATCGCCCGGGAGTGGCTGGCAAAGATCAAGGAGTTCCTCCAAGTGAGGCTACACCTTGACACCAACAAGAAGACAAAGGTTTTCTACATGCGGCAGGGCGTGAACGCCTACGGCTTCAAAATCCGAGCTACCCACATGATGCTCCGCACCGAGTCCAAACGGCGAGAGAAGCGGCGTATCAAAGCGATGGTTCGGAAGATGAGGGAAGGCAAGATCACGCGGGCGGCGGTCGTCCAGGCGGTCAACTCGTGGATCGGGTTCGCCCGGTGGGCCAGTTCCTACAATCTCGCGAAGAAGATATTCGCGCCCTACCGCTTTATCAAAACGGAAGGAGAGATCCCTTATGGCGCAATATCTCGGAACCGTCAAGCTCGGCGGATTCTACAACAACGGCGCAATTCTCAAGCGGCCCACAAAGCCGTGGCGGCCTGACGACTCCGCAGGTGGGAACAGCGGCTACGGAGACATCCCACAGATGTCCGGCAGCATGGCGAACTACACCTTCGGAGACACTCCCAGCGCGGACGCGAACAAGCTCCAATGGGTCAAGATCAAGGACGGGGACAAAACCCTCCTCATTTGCGACCGCGTCATTCTGGTCAGCGTCTCGTGGGATGACTTGAACGGGCAGGGCTATGTCACCGGCAAGACCATCACCATCGACGGGACAAAGTACAAGTGCCGCCTCCTCACCGGAGGCAGCAACCGGCGGAATAACGACTGGTATGCCGGAGGAACACCTACCAATAACGAGTGGGACAGGTTCATCACCCGCGAGGAAGTCATCACCGGCCTCCCGGCCCCGGTCTCGTCTGACCTGGACAGCACGCAAAACGCGACCGACTTGAACAGCACTCACAACCAGTTTTGGAACTGGTACTACGTCTATTCGTGGTGTCAGGAGACATATTCTGGAAATTCTTCGTGTCGCGCGTACCGTGGGTACGAATCGGCCCGCTACTGGAGTTACATCTATGCTGCGATCCAGATCGCGAGCGTCGGTTTCCGCCCCGTCCTTGAAGTCCTGAACACTGACCCTCTGATCTCTGACAGTGACCGCAACCTCGGAGATAAGAACCAGGACTTCACGATCGAGTACACCGTCAACGACTCCGACTCCGGCGACGTCTTGACGGCGACGGAGTCGATTGATGGGCGAACGACGAAGTCGTTCGCCCCGACGCGAAATTTCAAAAACACGATCACGGTCAACGTCCGCGAACTGTCCCTCGGCCCCCACACGGTCAAGGTCGTCGTCACTGACGGACAGGGCGGAACGGCGACTCGGACGTGGACTTTCAACCGCGTCAACTCCGCCCCGACCATCTCCGGCACGGACACCAACCTCGGGGACAAGAACATCGGCTTCACCTACAACTACACCGTCAACGACGCGGACGGGGACGCCGTGACGGTCGTCGAGATGCTGAACGACGAAACGCTCCGCACCATCAACAACGCCCCGAAGGGAGAGCAGCTCTCGGTCTCTATCACCTCGGAAAAGCTCTACGCCCTGGGCCTCAATACGGTCAACAACCTCGTCATCACCGCCACCGATGGGCAGGGCGGCACAACCTACCGCCGCCTCACCTTTAAGCGGACGAACTCGGCTCCGGCTATCTCTGGGCAGGACGAAGACCTCGGCCAGCAGACGGGCAGCTTCGCCGAGAAGTACACCGTCACCGACGTCGAGGGCGACAACGTGGTCGTCACCGAGTTCGTCGACGACAAGCAGATCCGCAGCTATCAAGCTACGCTCGGCCAGGAGGAGACGATCGAGCTCTCCCGTGAGAATTGGCTCGTCCTCGCAAATGGGGATCACCAGCTCCGCGTCGAGGCCGTTGATGGCAACTTCGCGACGAGTGTGAGGGTCTGGAACTTCTCCAAGAAGGAGACCGTCATCGCCTTCCAGTTCGCGCAGCCGGAGGAGACGGACGCCCGGGCGACGAAGATCCTCATCACGCCTACATGGCATATTGAGGGATCGGTCGCCAAGGTCGAAGCGTGTAACAATGCCTTCGACGACTCCCCGGCCTGGGAGGACATCACGGCGCAGGTCGCGATCAATCGGGTCTACAACTTCCTCAACGAGTCCAAGACCGCCGAAAAGTGGGGCGTGAATGTCCGCTTCACTATCACGAAGAACGAGGGCTATGAGGAGGAGGTTTCGATCTCTGGGTTTGGAGGTGCTTACGAATGAACCAGAGCATGAAGTATCTGACCCCTAAGATGCCGATCACCGAGATCGAGCGTCAGAGGGCGGAAGAAGCGGAGGAGCAGAACATCGACCTCTATGAGGCGATCGCCGGTCTCTTCGAGGAGGTCATGGGGCTCACGGAGAAGGTCTCGAGCCTCGAAAGTAAGATCAAGCAGATTGAAGGAGGACAAGCAAAATGAAAGTGAAAGAGTACATGATTTCCGTCTATGCCGTTCTGGTGAAGAACAGCAAGCGCGATATTGAGTCCCTGCCCGAGGAGTACATCATCCCCGTCGCCGAGTATCTGGCGGCGCAGGAGGAAGGCACTCTCGAGCCGGAGGAGTAACGCCCCAGGGACACCCACCGAAGGGCCGTAGAGGCCCGCAAAACGCCCCGTAAAGGGCTGGTAGTAACCTAACCCACAAGAGGGCAAAAAGCACGGGAGGGGCGGCTATTCGTCGCTCCTCCCGTATGCTTTGAGCCCGCCCTCTTGCGTGTGCCGCTCCCGTGCTTCTGGGGGGCGGTTGACGCAAGCGAGCAGGCTCGGAAATGCTTCTAAGATTGGCCCGTTTTTTCTCAAGTATGCTGTCCCAATTTCTCAAAAAACTTGTCGCGCTACAATGCCGAAGCTGTTTTTCACCGCGCCTGTCATACCCATAAAAACGTGGGTTTTCATTTTACACAGATCAAAGATACCGTCGGCGTCCAGCACCGGGGAGATGATCTCCGCTTGCCGGAGCACCTTGCCCTCCGGCAGGTCCACCAGCCGGGAGGAGGCATCCAGACAGAGTTGGGCGCCGGTCTGCTGAGCGGCCTGGGCCACCCCCGTCTTCTCATAGAGCCCCCGCAGTACCGACTCCTTCTGCAAGGCCCCGCCGGGGCTGTCGGCGATCCAAGCGGTGCCGCCCGCCTCCTGAACCATGGCTGCAATGGCGCCGATCACCGCCGGGTGGGTGCAGATGGCGCTCTCCGGCGGCGCAGGGCGGAGCAGATTGGCTTTCAGCAGAATACGTTCCCCGGGGCGGACAAAGCGCTCCATGCCGCCCATGCTTGCAACCGCCTCCCGCAGGGCGGCTTCCGCCCCGGCGTAGTCAGCGCAGGGAACGGCGAATACCTGATACCCCATCAGTTGAGAGACTTGGGGCCGAAGCCGTGGGGAAGCAGCTCATGGAGGGGGAGCCGGACAAAGTCCCGGTCCTTCCGGGCCACCAAGACGGTCAGGTCAGGAGCAAACTCATAGAGCATCTGCCGGCAGGCGCCGCAGGGCCAGCAGTAGTCGGTGGAGTTGCCCACCACGGCCAGCTTGACGAAGTCGTCCCGGTGCCCCTCGCTGACCGCCTTTACCAGGGCGGTGCGCTCGGCGCAGATGGTGGAGCCGTAGGCGGAGTTTTCCACATTGCAGCCGGTGAAGATGGTCCCGTCGGCGCACAGCAGAGCGGCGCCCACAGGGAAGTGAGAGTAGGGGACATAGGAGCGCTCCAGCATGGTAAAGGCCAGATCCACCAGTTCCCGATCGGTCATAGTGATCCCTCCTGTTCAAATCAAAAAAGGTGGTAAAATGAGATTGGGTTCTCATTTTACCACCTTTTTGCAGGTGTGACAACTCCCATTAGGCCCGGCTGGAGAAGGGGACCCGGTGGACCAGCAGGATGGAGGCGCCTCCGGTGACCGCTCCTGTGACCAGGGAGCACAGCAGCAGGGGAGGCAGGTAGACCAGCGGGGCCCGGGTGCCCAGCACCGCCATGGCGGCCAGGATCTGGCCGGTATTGTGGGCGGCGGCGCCGGCAATGGACACGCCGAACAGGGACAGGCCGGGCAGATGGAGAGCCAGCGCCATCACCGCCAGGGCCAGCAGGCCGCCGGTGAGGGAGAAGGCCAGGGCCATCAGATTGCCTCCCAGCAGGGAGCCCAGCAGGCACCGGGCCACCAGGATCAGCAGCGCCTCCCGGCCGGACAGGCGGCACAGGGCGTAAACGGTGACCAGATTGGCCAGGCCCAGCCGCAAACCGGGCAGGGGGAAGAGAATGGTCAGGGGCACCAGGCCTTCCGCCACGGAGAGCGCCAGTGCCAAGGCGGTGAGCACCGCCGAGCGGGTGAGCCGCTGCAGAGAACCCGACATGCGGCGTCCTCCTTTCTGGAAAAAGAATCAAATCAATGGGGAACTTTTTATCCCGTCACTGCGTCAAACTCTTCGTCTTCACTGCCGGACAGGGAGATGACCAGCCGGTTGGGCAGGCAGACCACGGGGACGGTGCCGTCGGAGATCCATCCCTGGTCCA
>OHLQ01000570.1_pt1 | contig 16099 bp, 18 predicted proteins | sample 1569081 | NCBI WGS metagenome assembly OHLQ01 (sample SAMEA3879585, study PRJEB24766) | human gut metagenome | biome: human-associated habitat; feature: feces | place: USA | collected 1985/1987 | reverse complement strand
TCCATGATCCCAAGCGTGTTTTGTGTTTTCTGATATAGTGGCCCACTCCAACTGAGAAGCCCTGCAATCATGCTTCTTCCCGTGTTTATGGTTCACCACAGGCTTGTTCTCCGGGTTTGGAATGAATGCCAGCGCCACAAGGATATGTAACCGGCAATTCTCACCATCCAGTTTCACCCGAAGATAACCGGAACCATCGTCATAAGGCTTTAACAATTTACCGGTTTTCACAGAACGAACTTGGGCCAAACGGTTGATTTGATAGTTGGGGTGGCCGGGGCATGGGTGCCATTTAATGATCACCACGATCACCAACGCATTCGATGGAAATTGAAACACTCCCCATTGCCCGACGAACCTTCCAACCCACTTCATCACGCAAGCTTTTGTTAATCGTTTCTTTAAGGGTTTTATCCACAAGCGAATCCATATTGGTTTCATGAATAACTCTTTGAATTGCCTGATCCACCTTTTCAGAAACAATTTCACCCACAAAATCTTTGATGGTTTCACGGTTAATCCCGTTATCGGCCAGCATTTGGGTTAAAATCTTACGAAGTTCAATTTGTTCAACGGTCATTACTTTTCACCACCCTTCAAGGTGATCTTCACATAACCGGCCTTGGTGGTGAATTTAGCGCATTCCGCCGCAATGTCAGGGTATTTCTTCTTCAGCTTGGCGGAATCCAGCCGGGTTTCCGTGGTGGGTTCAACCAAGGTCAGGTTCAACACATCACTTTCAAACTTCTTCACGCCAAACTTCATCATGGCATCATACAGGGCCGCTTTCATGGTCTTTTCCTGATCTTCAATGGCCTTCTTATGGGCGGTCAGGGAAGCAATAGCGTTCAGGGTGGCAAGCTGGGATTGCTGGAAAGCCTGAAGCCCCGCTTCTTCATCGAAAATGGCCTGTCCGCATTTCTCCGGGTTTTCCGGGCAAGCGTCAGCACAGGAAACCCGATCCGGGCAGAAGTAGCAACACCCATCAAACTTGCCATAAGGACACGGATTTTCACATTTGGTCATTGTCTGCACCTTCTTTCAAATAAACATCATGGTATTGAAGCCCGAATTCAAGGGCCGCTTGGTGTTCGGTTCTGCCGAAAACATGGGCCGTAAAGCGGCCAAGGAAGAAACCAACCACCAACCCCATCAGAAGGGCCACGGTGAACATTCTGCGGAACCACTGGTTCCGTTTAGCCCTCTGGGTAGCCTTCCTCGTATTTTCTGAACAGTTCATCGTTATAGTCCTTTCGTCTTTGAAGGGTGGAAAAAATACTTTCTTCCACGGTGCCGGGGCAAATCATCCAGTAATAGAAGCATGGCCGTTCCTGTCCCATACGGTGAATCCGCTTTTGGCTCTGCTCCCACAGTTCCCAACTTTCTGGGAGACTGAAATAAATGATCTTATTGGCCTTTTGGAAGTTGCCCCCTCTGGCCCCAGCCTGATACTGGATAAATGTCATGGAATTAGAATAGAAATTGTAAGCGCCCAAATCCTTGACTTCACCAGATATGATGGACACAGAGCGGTTCATGGCCTTCACAATCCCTTTCATGCGCTCCATTTCTTCTGTGAAGTTATAGAACACAATCAATCGATCTTCCGTACTCTCCACCAAATTCCTAAAGGCTTTGTAACGGTTGGGGTTATATAGGCCGCAAAGCTGACGGGCATACAGGCGGCGGGTCAAACTGGTATCACCAATCAATTCCCGCTCATAGCTTTCATTGGAACCCCAAAAATCTGAATCCAGTTCAAATTCCTGAAGTGTGGCGGTGTTGATACTTACCACCCGTTCCCGCCAGAACTTCCAATATTCCTTTGGCGAGGGCGTTCTAACGGGAACAAAGTTCCGTTTAGGAAGGTCAATCCCGGCATCATCGGTGGTCATGAATACCGCCCCATGTTCGGCCAGCTTCTTTTTCAGCCGGTCAACATTTTTGTAACCGGTGATTTTCTGCCGCCAAAAGCCATCTTCTTCAACCCATTCCGTTTCAATGTACTGCTTCCAAAACAGTTCCTTTGATATGTTCCATCCCAAAAGGCGGCATTGGCTCCACAGCTTTTCATACTTGCCCCCGGTTGGGGTGCCGGAAAGAAGGATCACATTATCAGGCTTCAGGCCAAGAATGAACTTTGACCGCTTGGCGTTCTCATTCTGAATCAAGGAACTTTCATCAAGCATCAGCGTAAACCCGGAAAGGGTTTTCAAAATCTTCCGCTTGAAGGTCAGTTCATAGTTGATCACACCACAAATTCTGGTAGGGTTATCGGTTTCAGCAACCGCCGCCATAAACCATTCAAATTCCTTCTTGTTGGTCAGATCATAGATCATCCAACAGTGATTCATAGCATAGTTTTCAACCATGTGATCTATCCAGTCAGGAACCTTGGAACATTGGCAAATCAACAGGTTCACACGGCTATTCAGCTTCAGGGTCTTTTCTGAACCAACAAAAGTTTTCCCAAGGCCCATATCAAGGTAATAGGCGCATCGGTTATGGCCTTCTGTCTGGTCAAGGGCCTGTTGCTGGTGCTGGAATAGCGTGATCATGCTTTTTTACCAGCTAACCGAACCACATAGATACAGTTCTGAACCCGGTAAGCGTCATACTTCTTGGGGTTTTTCTCATTCCACTTGCGCTTATGGGAAGAAACTGTGGAAAGTTTGGTTTTGGCTTCCTTCTCGGTGCCATACTCAAAGCACATATTCTTTGCGTTTCCTCTGGTCAGGAAATCTTCAATGGCTTTGACTTCCTCGCTCTTGGCTCCACCGTTGAAGGCTTTCTTGGGCGGGGCCTGAACATTGTATTTGATTTCCATTACATCACCTTCTTGCATAATTTCCGGGGCCGCTATCGTGTCGATATACAACAGATCTTCAGTTCCGGGGATAGGCTCATACAGGCTGACAGTTTGGGGTTCTTTGGCGCTTTTGCGCCGGGCATTTCCAATGGCTGACCGCATAGCATTACAGGCCACAGTGACAAACTTCACTTTTTGCAAATCAGGAAGGGCAAACCACCGCTTCACACTGATTAGATACCTGAAGATCACCACATCAAACCATTCCGCCCGGTCAAGGCCCTGTTGGTCTAAATACCACCAAACAATATTGATGTTATCCGTGGCAAATTGGGCTTCTTTCGGGGTAAGGGGGCGTTCATAGAACGATTTAGGCAACCGTGCACCGCCGCCCACCTCGTTTTCCGCTGGTTTCACTCATTCCCCCCCCCCCAATCTGTCAGGCAGTCAGGCCAAAGAAGGTGTTGAAGGCTTCAGTGCCCACATACTCCCTGAACTTGGCGGGGTTAATGTAGTAATTCCAGTTGTTCCCGGTGCCGGGAACCGCATTGCCGAAGGGAAGAAGCCCACGCTGAAGGCCGATCCTCACAAACTGATCAGATTTGCCCATGCACCGGGCCGCTTCCTTCACGCTGATCTTCTTCACCGGGGGTGGCCCATCTTTGACCGGGGCGGCTTCATATCCCATCAGGAAATCGAAGGAAACGCCGGTTGCATCGGCCAAAGCGTTGATCCGCTCCGGGCCGGGGGTGTTCTTCCCGGAAAGATACTGACTGATTGCGGCCTTGGAAATCCCGGCCCGGTCAGAAAGGGCCGATTGCTTCAAGTCCGCCTGTTCCATTGCGTACTTCAAACGCTGTGCAAAAGTGTTCACGCTTATAACCTCCTATTGATTTTTGCAAGGGAAAGGCTAACCTTCCCAATACTGGTCTACCAGTTTGTGGGCCAAATCAGGCCCAACCATCTGAACCCAATCCTTTCGGGCTTGCTTGGCTTCATCTTCCTTTTCAGCCTGTTCCGCCACATAATCCCGGTTCAAAGTGTCGGGGTGATAGTAGCGGATAATCGGAGTTCCACCATCCACATTGCCGATGGTCAACTTGATCCGGCCATTGTGGTTGAACTAGTCGTTTTCACACCGGATTTCCAGCCCTTCCGGGCCGGTGGAAGCCTTGAAAATTGCTACATCAGGCGGGGTGGCTTCCTGCTTGGTATTCAACCGGGGGTGAATCCGGCTGATCAGTTCCAAAGCCTTCCGCTTGGTCAGTTTCACAGTCATTGCCCACCCTCCTATCACAGAACTTTGAAGGTGACTTCATGGCCGGGATTTTCAGCAATCAACTTGGCCTTCAGGTCATCCACCATCATGTTGTTATCAAGGGCCGCTTGAACAACATCCACCAGTTTCTTCCCATCGAGGAAGGCCCACAGGTTTTCCGCTTTCTTCTCATTTAGATTTCCTCCTGAAATTCACAGTCACAATCCGCACAGATAACACGGACTTCCTTTGTGGCTCTGATAATGGCCCCGCAACAGGGACAAACATATTTTCTGGAACTTGATCCCCCCCCCTTGCTGGAACCCTTCAAGCCAAGTGGCCGGGGCCGTACAAGGGTAAATCCCTGTTTTCCAAGGCTCTGAACAAATTCAAGGGCTCCCGGGGAAAGCGTGGTTTTATGCCATCCGTACTTTTCGCCCTTCTCCACCGTCAGGCCGTGGGCTTCAGCAGTTTCCTTGAACTTCTTGTTGTGGTAGGTGCCAGATCGTGAAGTGTCTTGAACACCGTCCTGAAGGTTCTGAAGATGAACCATTTCATGGATTAGGGTTCCACAGGTTTCTTCAAAAGGCCGGTTCAGGTATTCGGCGCACAGATTGATTTCATAGTGGCCTTCATCTTCCCCAGCCTTCCAAGCCTTCCAGCCGGTACACCAGCCATAAGCCCCACGGGTATGATCCGGGGAAACAGTGATCACGGGCTTTTCCAACTTGTCAGCGAAGAACCGGGTGTTGAACTTTGAAAATAAATCTTCAAGTTCTGCAATCACCGGCTTCAGGCTTACTTCATTCATGAGTTCAACACTCCAATCGCTTTACTGCAATTTGAACTTCTATAAATTCTTCATAGATTGGTTTCCGTTTACCCCTACCCCGCTCATGGGCATATACAAAATCGATCATATCCATGGCATCTTCCAAGGTCAGGTCTTTGGGTTTCACAAAAAAGTCAGGAAGATTAATATTGAACTGATCACATAGTTGCTTCACAGCTTGGGCGATATCATTCGGGGAACATCCCTGTTCTTCCATCATAGAACGGGTCATTTCCACAAGCTTGATTACTTCACCTACGCTGGAGGCCTTGGGTTTGTATGGTGAAACGCTATAGCTTCCAGTTTTATGGATAGCAGGCAGAACTTCATGTGTTACCCAACGGGTAAATTTTTTGGCTTCAGGCTTGTCAGAACGAAGAATGACTTTGTAAAGGCCGCTTTCGTTGACGATATACATTTCTCGCATTTGACCACCTGACACGAGTTTGGTTCGGGTCAGCTCATCGGGGTCTAAACGCTCTGCCGTTTTGTTCGTGTCGGAAAGATTGAGTACCTGACACACATCTTTCAGAACCCACCACGGTTCACCATCTGTAACAATGGTTCTTACAGGAACTTCTCCATAATTGAAAATCTGAAGGTCATTCATGTTTTTCATCCTCCACTTTAGGCTGCTCGGTGCTTTGTTGCTCTGCTTTGAATGCCATTCCTTCTCCAAAGGCCAGCAGTTTTTCTTTTTCTAGATCGGACAGATTAGGAATGACCTTTCCGAAGGTGTCAAGAATCTTCTTTTCCTTTTCAGACATTATGTTTCACCCCTTTCAATGGTGAGTTTGATTTGCTTTGTTTTCGTCTATGACGTTATTATAGCCGTCTAAGACGATATTGTCAACATATTTTTACGTCATTGAAGAAAATTCTTGACAATGACGTATTTTAATGATATTGTTAGTAACAAGAAAGGAGGAGATACCCTTGAACGAACGCATAAAAAAATTGCGTAAGGCCCTAGACCTCACGCAACAAGAGTTTGCAAATCGAATTGGGACAACGGCTAACGTGCTTACTAACTATGAAACTGGTCGCAGAAACCCTTCTAGTTCAGTAATTAACAACATCTGCAAAGAATTCAATGTTAATGAAACTTGGCTTCGCACCGGTGAAGGGGAAATGCTTATCCAACTTTCTAAAGATGAAGAAATTGCGGCTTTTGTTGGTCAAGCCCTTTCAACTGAATCCGATACGTTCAAAAAACGATTTATTGTCATGCTATCTAAACTGGATGAATCAGATTGGGAAGTGCTTGAAAAAATGACAGCTAAAATGGAAAAAGACTAATCCCGAAGGATTAGCCCTTTTCCAAAATTGCTTTAACGAATTGGTAGATGATTTTTAATCGCCTATCATCTGCCAATTTCAGCAGCATCAAGATTTCATCACGCATTAGTTTTCACCCCAAGCAACCGCACGTTTAAAGGTAGTATCTACATTTTAGAACATTTGTTCTGAATTTGCAAGAGGGAAATTTATCAAAACACCCAACACAATGTAAAATAAAGGGATGATAATTGATGTTCAGAAAAAAAGAAAAATGTCCTATTTGCGGTGAGAAACTAGATAAAAAATATCACACTACTCTATCAGACGGAAATATTTGCTATTCATGTTCTAGGCTTTCCAACAAATCAGCATTCGCTTCACTGGATCAGGTTAAGCGGGCATGGGAGGAAAACCATAATCGGTTTCAAAACTTTAAAGAAAATATGGTATATACATATCCCTTAGGCGGCTATTTATTTGTCGATACAGAACACCGCTGGGCTTTTTTATCCCATACAAAAAAGCCAAAAACTGAACCTGTAATTTTCAATTTTTCTGAAGTGGAGGAATACCGGATTGAACAAGTGGGACAAAAAACCATTACCAAAACCAAAGGCGAGATTGGTCGGGCAGTTGTCGGGGGAGCGATATTCGGTGTCGTCGGAGCCGTTGTCGGTGCCTCCACGGCCAAGACGGAAACCAAACAAGTGAGCGGCATTCCAATTATTTATGTTGAATTGAACTTGAATGGTCTAAAAACTACCGTTCAATTATCAAATCCACCAGTAGAGGCTAGGAAGATTCTCGATTCTATGATTGACGAAGGGTAAATTACAAGGGAATTCCTTCAACATCCAAGATCAAAACCCTTCTGGTTCTATTTTCATACTTCTTATATACTTTTTTTTTCCTTTTATATTTGAAGTAATTGCACAATCTTGGATGTTGAAGGAATATTCCAAACCTCTTGCCTTGTCGGGCTTTTGGTTCATTCAACATTCATTCAAAATGCAAAAAAAAAATGACCGCCCCCGGTCTTGCACACCGGAAGCGGTCAGGCGAAACAAACCCCTTTTTGAAGTTAATGTTTCAAGTCCCATTGAACATTATATCACACTGGGGTTGGCTTTGCTATACCCATTTCCACGAAAGGACAGGTGATATAATGCGAAACCCTAATGGGTTCGGCACTGTTGCCCGGTTATCAGGCAACAGGCGAAGGCCCTTCATCATTAAGAAGGTTGTTGGTTGGAATAATAAAGGGCATCCTATCTATGACATTGTGGGATATGCAGCCACACGGGAAGAAGGCTTGATGATCCTTTCTGAATACAACCGTGATCCTTGGGATGTTGACCGGGCCAAGATTACCATGAAGGAATTGTTTGAATTCTGGAAAGAAAAGAAGGCTCCCAAGCTGGGGGAATCTAACCGTTCATCTTTGTGTTCAGCGTTCAAGCATTGTTCAGCGCTATGGGAAAAGCCCTATAAACAAATCCGGTCATATCAAATGCAAGAAACCATTGATGGTTGTGGGAAGGGGTACAGCACCCAAGCGGCAATCAAAAACCTATGGGGACACCTTGACCGGTTCGCACTTGAAATGGACATAATCAACCGGTGCTTCTCTGATCTTCTCACTTCTGATCCCATCCCGCCCACCAGCCGCCTTCCCTTCAGCAAGGAAGAAGTTAAGCGGGTTTGGGAACATCAGCCTGATCCTTGGGTTGATACAGTTCTGATTCTGCTTTATTCCGGCTGGCGGATCAGCGAACTTCTGAACCTGAAACCGGAAGATATAAACCTTCAGGCCGGGACGATGAATGGCGGAACAAAAACAAAGGCCGGTAAAGATCGGGTGGTTCCTATTCACTCCAAGATCAGGCCATTGATTGAATCTCGTCTTGCTGAAGGTGGCCCCCGGCTGATCAGCTACAATGGAAGGGCCTGTTCACAAACTCAATACCGGGTGTTTTGGGCAGATATTATGAAGGCCCTTGGAATGAACCACACCCCGCATGAATGCCGCCACACCTTTGAAAGTCAACTGGACAGCGCCGGGGCAAACCGGAAGTGTATTGATCTTCTGATGGGTCATGTGTCCAAAGACACGGGAAACCGGGTCTATAATCATAAGACTTTGGACGAACTGAAAGCCGCCGTGGAACTGGTGAAATAGGGGTTCAAAGTGGTGAACATTACAAGCCGTTGAACGCTGAACTAATAACACGATAGTAACAAAAAAGGCGGGAATCCCTGAAAATACAAGGATTCCCGCTTCTTCTGTGTTTATTATACCATAGTTTTGCAGAACGCGAGCTAAAAAGGGGAAGAAGTATAGCCATTTAAGCGTGCTTTCATCAAAAAAGTATAATTTTCTTATTTAGATGTTATTTTTGGTCGAATTAGCCAATAATTTGATGATGATTTGTATTAAGTGTGGAATTTTTAAGATGCTTTCGATTTGTGGCAGATTTTAGCCAATTTTTATGATAAAATGAAAACTATTGTGTGTGAAGTGGGAGAGCGGCTGCTCACCATTCTCCTGCCAATTTATTTTTAGAGAAGGAAGATGAAACGAATGAAAAGCTGGAAGCTCGTTTGCCTAATGCTCGTGTTCGTTCTCATGCTTGCTGTGTTTGCCGGTTGTTCCGGGGGAGACAGCGCAGAGCAGGAGAGCAATACGGGAGAAACTGCTCCGCCTATCTCGCAGGTATGGACACGGGATCGCTTTACGGTCGCTGCTCAGCCGAAGGATCTGCGCTATGAAAACGGCAATCTCCTTGTAGATGCAACCGTGGCGAGTGGAATTGATACCGTCGATGAAGACGGCAACCCAAACGATGGCGTCAAGTATTTTGAGAATATCCGTTTTGACGTGTACGTCACCATGAAGAAGGATGTGACGGATGAAGAGGAAAAGGGTGAGGAGATGAAAGTGGCATCTGCTACCTTCTCGGAGAACCCATTTATCCTCAAGAAGAATTCCTCTGTCCGGCAAACGTTCACCTTTACGCCGGATAGCCAGCTGGTCAAAAATCTTGACCTTTCCAAGGTCAGCAGTGTAAGAATCGGGCTGAGTCAGGAAATAAATTGAGCGCGGTGTAGTTTATCATATAGTGAAAGAAAGGATTTTTGAAAATATGCCGAAGAAAAATCTCCGGGACCATACTACCCGGGAAATCATCGCATTTTCTCTGCTGCCGTTTGGCCTATTGACAATCCAGACGCTGATTAACACGGCGCTGAATATGTACCTGACCGACGTGCTTGGCTTAACGCTCGCCATGACCGGCGTGGTGCTTTCCGCCACAAAGGTATGGGATGCGGTCAACGATCCAATGATGGGCCTGATTGTCGATCGGACTCGTACCAAGCGCGGCAAATGCCGCCCCTATATTCTCTGGACAGTGATCCCGGTCGTGCTGACGACCTCAATGCTGTTCTTCCCTGTAAACTTTGGGCAAAAAGGCAATTTTGCCTATGCGATCATCGCCTACCTGCTGTATTACACGGCTTATACGGCTTTGGATATCCCCTACCAGGGCCTGACGCCGCTGGTGTTCCCGGAGAGCAAAAAGCGTGTTAAGGCGATCTCCGTGAGCAATATCGTCGGCTCGATCGGCACGATCTTGCCGTCCGTTCTCTTCTTTACCATCGCGGGCCTGTGGGGCAACCAAACCGTTGAGCAGGAAAAAACAGGCTATTTTATGGCGGCGCTGATCTTCTCCGTAATGGCGGGTATTTTTATTGCCTCCTCCTATTTTGGCATTAAGGAAAAGGTCTATATCAAGCCGGAAAAAGCAAATTATATCAGGGGCCTAAAGATTGTTTTCAGCGATAAGAAAATGGTGATCCTTGTTGTTGTGGCCTTCTTTACAGCCATTACAAACCTCGGTGCAATTTTTCTGCCCTACTTTGCAAAATGGAACTGCATCGGCGTGTTGCCGATGGATCAAATCACCGGCTTTTTAAACAACTTGATCTACAAGCTGATCCATGTGGAGGTGAACATCAACCTTACAAACGAAGGGTTGCTTACTCCGCTGCTTCAGATCGGCAGCGGCATTTCCTACATGCTGTCGATGGCGATCATTCCGCCGCTGCTCAAGAAGATGAGCAAAAAAACACTGTGGATCTGGATGTCTCTGCTCGGCGCGGTGGCCGATATCCTGACCTTTATCATCGGCATGTATGTCATCCCGTATAATACGCCTGCGGGACTCGTCACCTATATTGTGCTGCGCTTCTTCACCAATTTCCCGGTTGGCATGAGCCTGGTGCTTTTGATCGCCATGTTCTCCGACCTGATCGACAACCTGGAGATGAAGAGCGGCGAGCGGCTGGAGGGCACGGTTTTCTCCTTCCGCAGCCTGATCAACAAGATTTCCATCGCGTTGTTTAATGTGATCGTGCTGGCGATCGTCAACGGCTTTGGCTATATGGTAGGCGATAAGATTACCTCCGGCGGTGGGCTGATGCTCGGCATGACCTCCATGAGCCAAAACTACACTGTGCCGCTGACCGGTACGCATTATGAGACGGTGCTTACAGCAATCTTCTTTATGCTCACGGGCCTTGGGGCAATCGGCCTGATTTTGCAGGCGTTGCCGATGTTCTTCTACAAGTTTGATGAGAAAAAATTTGAAAAGGAAATAGCCTCCTTCCGCGAGGAGAAGGAAAAGAAGCTTCAAGCGGAGATTGAAGCTGCTGAAGCGTTGGAAGGCGTGGAGTTTGAAGGCTGATCTCCCCTCTCCCTTCAGAAATTGATTAAACTGCCAAATGAGCTGTTGCAGAATGCCGAGCATTTTGCAACAGCTCATTTTTTAGGATGTGGCGCAGCAACGAAAGAGCTCCATATCGTTGTTAAGGCATTTATGTATGAAGTGGGTCGGTTGAGGCCATGGCCGCCTCGCGCTCATGGCGTTCAATGAGCTCCCGCTCTACCTGCTCCTTTTGCCGTTTGGAATAACGGATGCAGAGGAAGGGGATGAGATATAACAGGGAGCCGAGTGCCGGCAACAGCATAAACAGCGGCCACTGGGCAGTGAAATACTGCGGCGAAACGGCTTTCAGCTGGGCCACGGAGAGCTTGCCGTCGAAATGCAGGTAACTGAGCACCTTGCCGCAGAAATAGAGCTTGATGGAATCCAGCAGCTTGTTCGTCAGATTCTGCATGGAGAAGCTGATGCCTTCTGTCCGCTTGCCGGTCTTCCACTCCGCGTAGTCGACCGAATCGCACAGAATGCTGCGTTGCGCGATGCCGACCATGTTGTTTGGAATCGCGCCGATGCTCATGAGCACCATCACAGCGGAGATTTGGCCGAGCGTTTGGTAGCCAATGAAAAAGGCGATGCAGCGGGTGACAATATTGGTCACCTTTGCAATGATGATCACATTGCGCATGCCGCCCAGCTTCTTGGCGAAGGTGGTGGCGAAAAACATGCTCAGGGCGCCGAATATGTTGATGAGGATGCCATAGATAAATTGAGCCGTCTGCCCGTTGATTTCGATGGAGCCAATCTGGTAGGAGGTGCAGTATTCAAAGAAATAAATCCAGGGGATCGCGCCGTCAAAAAAGCTGACCACCTGCGCGAGCAATAGGAGGATCAAGATTTTATTGTGCCGCAGGTCGGCGAGATCGCGCAGAAAAGGCTGCTTTTCTTCTTTTGTATAGGCAACACGTTCCTTCGTTTTGGCGGCCAGGGCCGATAACAGCTCGCCCCCGAAGCCGAACACGAGGCCATAGCAGAGGAACTGCTGGCTCAGGCTGATATTCAGCTTTTCCCCAATGCCCATCAACATCGGGATGAGGCCGACAAGCGCACTGCCTGCACCTGTGCCGATATTCAACCACTGAGAAACACGGCCGCGCTCCGCAGAGTGCGGGGAGATCAGGGACATGGTGCCCCACAGGGCCGTATCCTGAAAGGAATAGGTCAGATCCCAGAATAAATAAATCAGCAGGAATGCAATGATGGAGCCGGTTTCTCCAAAACCGAAATTGACAAACAAAAGCGCCGTCAGCAGGCCGATCACAACGGGCAGCTTGCCGAGGAACGGGTGCAGCTTCTGGCCGGGCTTGTATTTGCGCCGGTCGATAATCACTCCGACGAGCGGATCATTGAGTGCGTCCCATATTCTGGATACACTTGTGACTTTACCAACGTGATCCGGGTTCATGTGCAGCACATTGGTGCAAAAATAAAAAATCCACTGGTTCACAATTCCATATGTCGCGTTTTGCCCGGCAAGTGCCGCCGAATAGGATAATAGCTCCCGATTCGGGACATTCCCCTCCTCCGCATCCTTGCTGAAGAAAAACTTCAACGGGTTCAGGCTGCGTTTTGGCCTGTCTTCTATTTCATAATCTTTCAATGATACCGCTCCCCTCATCATATTGTGTTGATAACTTGTAGTATATATTACCATAAAACTAATTAGATTTCAATTTGATTTTAGATAATACGATTGAGATCCATCAAGCCGCAAGCGAGCAGCATTTGCAGCTTTGTTAAGACTGATCTATGGCGGAAATCTATGAAAATTTGACCGATAAGCCAAGGGCGCCATGAAAAGCATAAGTCGCCCCGAATCCCTGGATAATACAATAAATTGAAATAAAAAATGGGCCGGGGTTTTTATCCGGCCCATCTGTTTTATTGCATTGATTCGGGAACCAAATTCGGCGTTAAAAGATGGGGCAGCGCTGGATGAGCTCTCCCAATATTTTTTTCACGAGCTGATAGCCATAAAGCAGCGCGTTGTCGATCGTGCGCACTGCGATCAGGTCTACCAGCAGGCAGCCGCCGTCATCCGGCATGATATCGCCGTATTTGACGAGATAGGTGTTGTAATTCCATGCGTCGTTCTCATCGATGACAAACATGCGCATGCTGCGGTTGAGCCCGTCTCCATAGAGGTTGAAGCCGCAGCCGGCGTTGTAGCCGAGCGTAATACCATCATCCGTTTTGCCGACCATGTTGTTGGTATGGTCATGGCCGAAGAACGCGCCCGCGATATCGCCCTGCTTGAGCCAGCTTGCATACTGCCCGTGGTCTTTATAGCAGCAGCAGGGGCCTTCTTTCACGTTGCCCTCCGCCTTCGTCTCATCAACGACATACCATTTTAGAGATCTGGTGCCATAGCCGCGCACCGAACCCATCACGCCGAAGGGAACCTCTTTGAGCAGGTGATAGATCTGCGGCACGGGGATGTGCTGGAATAGCAGCGAGGGAACAGGCTCCCCGCCATTTTCCGCCTTTAAGGCGTTGCCGGTCTGCTCATACCATTCTATCTGATTCTGATGCACGCCGTCATAGTTGCCGTTTTCATCATAGTCATTGGAATCCATCATATAGACGTTAAAGGCCACACGGCTGCCGTCGCTTGACAGGATCGGCAGGTTGTAGGTGCCCACGCCGTCGAGCGCCTCGCCCTCGTCGATTGCCAAGCAGTTATCATAGGCCATAAACATGGCCATCTGGTCTTCCTTTGTGGTTACCTTGGATTCCCCATCATGATTGCCGAAGACAACAGCAAACGGAATGCTCCGCGCCACCAGCGGCTGAATGATCTTATCGATTGCAGTGCGAACTTTCTCGACCGTGGATCCAACCCATTTGCCTGCGATGTTGTCTCCTGTGAATACGACGAGATCCGGCCTCTCCTGATCGAGAGAAGCGTTGATGAAATTGAGCATCCTCTGATCCGCCTTATCAGTATCCTGCGTGTCGGAGATCATCATAATTTTGAATTTGCCGTCCTGATGGAATTGCAATGCGGCGTCCTTTTTCGTGGTGCTCACCGAGGCCGCGGAGGCCATAGGCGTCATGATGGCGGCCAGCAGGCTCAGCGCCATCATGATCGCAACAATTTTCTTCTTCAATGCAGTTGTCCCCCTTCTCTTTTCAAAAACAGATAAGCATCTGTTTGGCAATTATAATATGAAAACCATACATCAGATAAAACTTATTGTCAATATTTTATAAAAATATTTTTACATAAATTTAATCATTCCCTTGCGCATCCTGCGGAGGTCAGGCGATCTGTCTTTCCCTATGGAAATCAATCTTGGTTTCAAAACTAGGCCTATCCGCAGGGAGGGACTGCGTTCGCCCTTGCGGAACGCAGTTTACAAAACGCTAAAATGGATTTTCCTCGTTTTCTCTTTCCGGGGTTGCTCTTTTTTCTTGAAATTGATATGATAATCACTCAGAAAAAATTTCTATTTGATTCAGGAAGGGTAATCTTTTTATGGAACCAAAGCTTACATTACGCATTGCGAATTCTGATCTGCTGCCGGTACAAGGCCGCTATGCAGAACTATTAAACGCGCCTGATATGGACGGCGTGTTGACCGCCTGGCGCGGCGATACCGCAATCGCCCTGCTTGTGCTGCTCAGCGGCAATGAGCGCGTGGAGGGCGCTGCCGCCTGCGCGCAGCCCTTTGAGAATGGGGAAAATCAGATACCGCTTGAGGCTGTTTCCTGTACCTTCCTCGCGGAGACGAAGGCGTTTGTCGGCAATGGGAAAAAGGATAACGGCTCGAGGGAAAGCTTTCCGGATGTTCTATATGGCTCGGGGCCTGTCAGCATGGAGCCGGGCAGCGTGCAGGGGATTTTCGTATCCATAACGATCCCTGTAGATACCGCGCCAGGCGTATATCGGGGCACAGTCAGCGTGACGGCACAGGGGCTGGAAACGCCGCTGGAAAAACAGCTAACGCTTGAGGTGCTCGATATGGTGCAGCCTGCTCCAGAGGAATACCGATTTGATATTGAACTCTGGCAATATCCTTACCGCGTGGCGCAGTATTATGGGCTTGAGCCGTTTTCCCAGGCGCATCTGGAGGCGCTGCGCCCTCATTTGCAGAGGTATCGGGCGCTGGGAGGGCACGCCATCACGGCAAGCATTGTGGAGGAGCCATGGAATGGGCAGACCTATGGCGCCTATCCCTCTATGGTCAAATGGACGCGCCGGGCGGATAAAAGCTTTGCCTTTGACTTTACGGATTTTGATAGATGGGTGACCTTTTGCCAAGAGCTTGGCCTCGGGGATAAGATCGTCTGCTATAGCCTGATTCCCTGGGGCAACAAGGTGACCTATTATGATGAAAAAAAGCAAACAGTCCGATCTGCCGCACCGCGCCCCGGCACGAGGGGCTATAAAAAGCTATGGACGCCATTTTTGCAGGCGCTCTGTGCACATGCCAAAGAGAAAGGGTGGTATGACCGGATCTATATCGGCATTGATGAGCGCAAGCGCATGGAAAAAGCCTATGACCTGATTGACGCCGTTACAGGCGCATATGGCGAGCCGCTGAAAAAAGCGGCGGCAATGGATCATTTCAGCGCAAAATATTTCCCGCTGATCGACCGCATGGCGAGCGTCAGCGTCGGTTCTGATCCGTTGAAAAAGGCGCTTGCGGATTACCGCACACTTGCACAGCGCCGCAGGGGGAAAAGCGGGTTGCAGACCACGGTTTATACCTGCGTCGGCCATTTCCCGAACAGCTTTACCTACAGTATGCCGGGGGAGAGCTACTGGAGCGTGTTTTTCTCCGCCGCGCAGGGGGCAAACGGTTTTCTTCGCTGGGCGTATGATGCGTGGGTGAAAGACCCGCTGCGCGACACAACGCACATCAGCTTTGAATCCGGGGATTGTTTCCTCGTCTATCCGGACGAGCCGGACGCTAAGCATCCGGAGACGAAATCGAGCTACCGTCTCGAAAAGCTCGCGCAGGGGATGCGCGATTTGAATAAGCTGCTGTTTCTCGCGGAACAGTCGCCTATGCTTCGGGAGAAGGCGGACCGCCTGCTTGAGCAGGTGAAAGTGGACTATACGCAAAAGGGCGAGGCTGTGGCGGATGAAAAAACGCGTGCGGCCCTGCCGGCGGATATGGAGGCACTGCGCCAAA
>OHLQ01000552.1_pt1 | contig 16489 bp, 13 predicted proteins | sample 1569081 | NCBI WGS metagenome assembly OHLQ01 (sample SAMEA3879585, study PRJEB24766) | human gut metagenome | biome: human-associated habitat; feature: feces | place: USA | collected 1985/1987 | reverse complement strand
TTTGGCTGTCTGCTAATCTTGTCTGCGGTGGGGTTGATCATAGTGCAGATTTGGACTCTGACTCAGGGAAGAGAACTTGGATTGATCTATATAAGGAATGTAACTCCATATGTGATAAACGCGGCGGCAGTTTTCCTTTTTTGGGCCGGCGGCATGTGCATTGAAAAACTCCGCCCGATATGGAAAAAAAAATCTGTTATTGCAGTAACGGCGATTTTATTAGCTGCAGGAATTGCGGTTTGTCCATTTTGTTTTCCAAAGCAGAGGGAAATCGTTGATCTTGCACCTGATTTTTCAAATACAATGTGTCTGAAAATTGATGAAAACGGAAGAGCGGTTTTTTATCGGCAGCGGGGGCTGCTGTTCGGAGCGCAGTCTGATGTATTTCCGTTTACTGTGAAAGATGATGTGAAAGTACAGTGGCTTGAAAACGATGTGTGTGCTCTTACATATGAGTCGCCGGAAGATGATCAGGTGCATCAGTTTGTGGCGACTTACGGAGACAGAAATGAAGCGGTATCTTATTATTATGTGGCAAATGTGGCTTATGGTACATGGATGCCGGAAGACCGGGGAGAAAATTATAAGTTGGAAGTAGGAACAGGAGAAAACGGCGGAATCGATATTGAAACACCGGAAGGTAAAGAGCATTATGAACCGGAAGAATGTCTTCAGTATGGAACGCTTGCAGTTGTATTTCCCAGTGATGATCCGAAATGGACGCTTGTGTTAAATAAAGACTGCGTAGTGGAAGCGGGAGGAAGCCGGATAGAAGAAGGCGGAACAGTTACTTTGTGCAAAGTAGCGATGGAAAAAACAGCTCCGATCATTATGCATTAGAGAAATCCATTTGGAATGAAAGGATGGAATGTCAAAAAGAGTAAATCAGATTCGGAGCGCTTAGAATAGAGAGGAGAAAATATGGGAATGAACAGAAAAACAGGACGAGGCGCAAAATTTCTTATTGTGTTTGTTGTCATAGTGATCATAATGGCAGCAGTTACATTTTTTGCAGGAAAGTATGCTTATCATTTGTTAAGGGAGTACATAGAATATGCGTCGAAACAAAGTACGGAAGTGGTTTTAGAAAAAGACGGACTGAAAGGAATGATCGAATGGATGTCTGAGAAAGAAAAAGAGAAACTTCCGAAAAAATTTCTTGTTTCCGATATCGAGGCAGAGTTGTGGAAAAACGGAGAAGTGTACGACTTTGCGTTTAATATTCAAGAATTTGACGAATCAGATGAATACATGAAAGATATTTATTACAGGTATGACAGCAGAGAAGGAAAGCTTAGTAAAACAGAAAATGTAAACGAGGCGTTTCCGACTGAGTATGACCCGAATGCAGAAGTGGATTATTTGGACAGCCAGATAAAAATGCTCCCGCTAATGGCGCAGATGAAGGAGTTGGATTTTGACAGATATGTCGTGGAATACAGTCAGGACAGACGGCTTCAAGATGTGGATGTAGTGATAGACGGAAGAGACGGAAACGGATTTTCCGTGCTGACACAGAAAGAATATCAGCAGGGAGCAGGAGGGGCAAGCGACGGAAGTTCGCAGGTTGTGATCTCTCTGACTGACGGTGGAGGAGTGATGGGAGAGAGGATCGAATATATCTGTGCTCCGGCAGATGAAAATGCGCTTGTCGGTCAGACGGAGACAGTGATGCAGACCGATTATTATTTCAGGGGAGAGGAACTTATGCTGACAGATGACAGTGGGGAAACATGGGTTGCAAGCGGTTTGACGACAAAGCAGTTGGAAGAAACGAAAGCGGTATACGGTCAAGGAAATATGATTCCGGAGAACAGTGTTTACGCAGACGGAAACGGAATGTTTGCAGTATTTTGGGGCGAGACCCCGACGCTTCATGTCTCAAAAGATGACGGTGAGACTTGGACTGATTTTGTATTTCAGGAGGAGTATCCGAGACTATGCACTTCGAGAATTGTTCGTTTTCTTGATCCTGAAAACGGATATGTAGGTCTTGGAACAGACTGGTCAATGGGAACCGGCGGGGCTACTTACATCGGCTGGACGCATGACGGCGGCGCAACTTGGGAGACAACACCTGTAGCTGTGGAAAACGGATGGATTTTGTCGGGACTTGCATTTGCCGATCAGTCAGCCGGGATGCTTACGATGGATGAACAATTTGGAGAAAATTCGTGGCCGCATGTACTTGTGACAGAAAACGGCGGGGCGTCATTTGCGGAAATAGAGCTTCCGTGGGATACTGTTTCGGAAGAAGTGATGTTTCTGAATAAAGTGGACAGTTTGAAATATGAGAATGGAGTTTATTACTTAACCCTCGGTCAGGGGGAGTATGGAAATAAAAAAGCTGATTTTACAAGTACAGATTTGAAGAGCGGATGGAAATTTGAAAAAAGCTATATAGGAACAGTTCATTTGAATGGATAGGGGGGCATAAAAATATCGCATCTTAAATGACAGGTTTAAGATGCGATATTTTAAGTTGTTATTAAACATTTTTATTCCATTATTTCATAATCTTCTTTTTCTGCTAAGTCAGATTGGAGGTTTTGAAGGTACTCATTGCAGCTGTTCAAGTGTTCTGTTTCGTGTTCTGATTCTGAGTAGATGGTTGCAGCGTTATTTAAGTAATCTTGTTTTACGGAGTTTAAATATTTCTCAATCGGTAGATTGATTTTATAAACTTCAAATTCGTGTTGCCAATATTCTTCTTCAGAATCGAACTGATTAATTAAAGCTTGTGCTTCGTCTTTATTTGTTGCTCCGTTTATGATCTCTTTTAATTCATCCAAATATGCCCAAACTTCCTCATCGGTTACAGAATAGCCTTCTGAAATTGCCTTTTGATATGTAGCATCACGTTCTAACATATATTTAATTGCTTTTTCGCGAGCAGTAGATTCGGTATATCCGGCTAAAATGTAAAATTCGGTAGCCTGTTCAATATCGTCTTTTGTAATAATTCCACCTGATTTCCCTTTTGCAAAAATAGAATTATCACTTTTTTCCTTATGAGATTTAAATAACTGTCCGACTTTTTCCATGATATCAATATTGGACTCAAATGATGTGGCATATACAGATATTGATCCTATGATTAAAATAACAAGTAATGATGTAGCTATTAGTATTCGTTTTTTCATAATTGACTCCATTTCTTTGCTTTTTAATAGCAATTTTAAATTTTTAAGGGTGATCACAAAATTATTTTGTTGCTAATGGTATGGTTGCTGAGTTTGAGTAGGCCATAGGAATTCCATCTGGACAGGTTAATAAATATGTGATTTGTCCTTTGTAGGTAGTGTTTTTAGGATAATATTTTACTGTAGTGTTAAAATAGTACCATCCCCATTCCCACTTGCTAGTATCTACCAACAAATCGCCTTGTTGGAACGGTGATATAATAACTTTGTTAGTTCCATCCGTATGTAATGCGTTAGATACATCTACAGAAATATTGTTAGCTCCAGCGCCAGATCTTTTTATCATATAAAATTTTTGACGAAATGGAAATGCATTCTGTGTATTAGTGGAAGAATAATAAGATTCGTAATAGTCTAATTCTATGTCCACTACATTCCATCCATTATCGGGTATTGCAAAAACATGTTGATCTTGAACTACGCTTCCTTTTTGCAATGACTGACGTTTGGTTTGAGTTTCTAAGTGCGTTGCATGGCTTGTGATGAGTGGAGAGTAAATTAACATAGCAAATAAAATTGGAATTAATGTAGTTTTTTTAAAAAAATTTTTCATATCTGTTCCCTTCCTCGTACATCAAATATTTAAAAGTAGTGAATTTAATGAAAACTAAAAGTAAAGTTTTCATTGGCATAACTCTTTATAGAATTCTTTTTTAATTCTAATAGGTTGCTTTGTTTATAGTTTTTTAATTTCTCTAAATATGCCCAAAACTTTTCGTCAGTTACATCATAAACTTTTGCGATTGCTTTTTGATAAGTATCATCACGTTCCGATATATATGTGATTGACTTTGTGTTGCTGTCAATTTATTTGAGAGTTTGAATAGATGATATTTTTTCTCCTTAATTATAACACTATTTTTACTCTTTTTTTTGAAATGTAACAAAATGCATAGGTTATGGTAATAACTTACATGTTTTAGATGTTTGTCATCGCTTTTCTTTTGGTCAAGGAGTCTTTATAGTATTATATAAAAAATCTCCATTCTTACTTGAAGGATGGAGATTTTTAAAAGTAATTAAATGGCAGTGTATACAATTTCTCCGCCGCATACAGTCATTTTCACTTTCCCGTACAATTCCCAGCCGATAAACGGTGAATTTGACGACATGGAAGCGAAGAATTCAGGAATCCATTTTGCTTCGGGATCGAAGATCACGAGGTCGGCAGGAGCGCCCTTTTCGATTTTTCCGCCGTCTAAATGATACAGTCTGGCGGGATTGATCGTCATTTTTTCGAGAAGCTGCATAAGTGACAGATGCCCTTTGCGTACAAGAGAAGTGATCCCGAGCGCCAGTGATGTTTCCAAACCGATGATTCCGCTTGGAGCGGCAGTGATGGAGCGTTCTTTTTCTTCTTTGCTGTGCGGGGCATGGTCTGTTGCGATAATATCGATCGTTCCGTCGGCGAGTCCGGCGATGATTGCCTGACGGTCAGCTTCGGAGCGAAGCGGCGGGTTCATCTTTGCAAGTGTTCCATATGTCAGAACAGCCTCGTCTGTCAGTGTGAAATGGTGCGGCGTTGCTTCCGTGTGAATATTTGCGCCGAGTGATTTAAAGTGGCGGATAATGTCTACGGAACGTCCCGAGCTGATATGCTGCATAACAACGTCGGCGCCTGAATGCAGCGCGATCATGCAGTCTCTTGCGACGAGGGATTCTTCGGCGATAGAGGGAGAACCGTAAATGCCGAGCTGTTCAGACACCGCGCCGTGGTTGACGCCGTTGTTTTTAATAAATGACGGATCTTCTTCATGAAGGCTGATCGGTACGTTTAGCTGTTTGGATTTTTCCATTGCCTCGTATAAAAACGCGGCGTTTTTCAACGGAATGCCATCGTCGGTAAATCCGCATGCTCCGGCAGTTTTCAACGCTTCCATGTCGGTCATTTCTTCGCCGCGCAGTTTATGAGAGACGGAAGCGGCCTGATAGACGTGTATTTTTTCGTCTTTCGCTCTTTCTAAAATATCTGTTAAAGTTTCTGTATTGTCTACGACCGGAGACGTATTTGCCATACAGATGACAGAAGTAAATCCTCCTGCGGCGGCGGCCTGTGAACCTGTGTGGATATTTTCTTTGTAAGTAAATCCGGGGTCACGGAAATGGATATGCGTATCGATAAGTCCCGGCGCGACAGTCAGACCGGCGGCATCTGTTACCTGCTCGTTTGGGGCAGGTGAAAGAGTGTTTCCGATTTCTGTAATGATCCCGTTTTTGATTCGGATATCGTAATTTCCAGATTTTTTAGTGGCAGGGTCTATAAGAAAACCGTTTTTAATAAGCATGAAAAAACCTCCTTGAATATAAGATTGCTGTAATAATTATTATGCGAAACAAAGACGCGTAACGGAAATAAATGGATTCATATGTAATCATATATAAGTGAAAAACGCATCTGTATATAGGTAAAGTATAAAGGAAGAATAAGAAAGAGACAAGAGAATAAAAAGGAGCAGTGTTATAAAACCGGATATAAAAAACTGCCGCATCCTGATCGTGAACATATCATAGATATCAGGAGCGGCAGTATGTGAATTAATTTTTGCGGTAGAGGTGACGCGGGATACCGTCAACCATTACCGGAGATACATCACCTTGAATGAGCGGGCGTACATATGAAACAAAATCGTCGGTTACATAAGATCCGTCTTCTGTAACCCATTCGCGCGGAACGACTTTTTCGTCGTTTGCAATCTTATGCACATCTTTTACTTCTGTTCCGCATTGATACGGATCGTCGGAAAGACGCTGGAGAACGACCATCTTGCCGGAATCTCCTTCATCCGCAGCTTTTACTGCCGCGCCGCCTACCTGATAAGCTTCGAGAATATCGACTCTGGAAGCGCAGTGGGAAGCGGAGCGCTGCAACGTGCTCAATTCGATCGCACGGGTTTTGCAGCCGAATTCTCCGGCGATATAGCTTGCGAGATAGTTCGCAGTTCCCGAAAGCTGTTTGTGACCGAACGCATCGACAAAATCAACGCTTTGTCCGAGTTCGCATACATATCTTCCGTCGGCGAGACGGATTCCCTCCGAAACGGCGACAACAACCGACGGTTTTTTCGCCAGAAGATCTTTTACTTTTTCGCTGAAAGCTTCGATATCAAAAGGAAGTTCAGGCAGATAGATAAGATCTGGTCCCAAACAGTCCTCGCCCTTTGCAAGAGCTGCCGCTCCGGTCAGCCATCCGGCATTTCTTCCCATTATTTCGACGATAGATACCACGCCTTTTTCATATTCCAGGCAGAAACTGTCACGGATAATCTCTTTCATAGATGTTCCGATATATTTTGCCGCACTTCCATATCCTGGTGTATGATCGGTAAGTGCAAGGTCATTATCAATCGTCTTCGGACATCCAATGAAGCGGATTGCATGACCGAATATAATGGCATAATCCGATAATTTCTTGATTGTATCCATAGAATCATTTCCACCGATATAGAAGAACCAACCAATATTCATTTCTTCAAATTTTTTAAAAAGTCTTGGATAAACCGGATCTTCCAGTGATTCCGGCAATTTATAGCGGCAGGAACCAAGATAAGCACCTGGTGTGACTTTCAGACCGTCAAGTTTCTCTCCCGGAAGTGCTTCGGCAAAGTCAAGAACTGTTCCATTTAAAAATCCTTCAATTCCGTTTATCATTCCGTAAACATGCTCAATAGCTTCCGGATGACGCATTCCCTCGGATACAACTCCGTAAAGGCTGCTGTTAATTACTGCGGTAGGACCGCCGGACTGACCGACGATCAGATTCTTTCTGGACATAAGAAACCTCCTGTATCGTTTGATTTAATGTGATTGCTTTTCATTATATCATACAACTGCCTTCCATAGCAATTCAATAAAAAGGTGTGTTCCCACATCCCCCTGTGAAAGCACACCTTATATTTCCCATATTCAGTTTCTGTTTTTATTCCCCGAATTCCCTGTGGTCTTCTTCCAGTTTCTGTTCTATTTTAATCTTTTTTTTTGCCTCTTCTTTCTGCTCATCCCGTGTTTTCGGAAGGATCACATTAAGCATTACTGCAATAATAGTTGCAAGGACAACCGGTGATTTACCGAAAATTGTTGTTACCCATGTGGGAAAGCTTGCAAGTGCAGCTGTTGCCTGAGATACACCCATTCCCAGTGCAGCTGCAAGTCCTACGATAGATGAATTACGGTAATCCATCTCAGCAGAAGCAACCAGCTTCATACCTGTCATTGCGATCGATGCAAATACAGACACAGTTGCACCACCCAGTACACACTGAGGAATCGTTGTCAGGATAGCTGAGAATTTCGGAACCAGACCTGCTATACCGAGAATTGCAGCTGCAAGTCCCAGTACCCAACGGTTGATAACCTTTGTAGTTGTAACAATACCAACGTTCTGGCTGTATGTTGCTGTGGGAAGTCCGCCGAGCAATGCGCCTACAACGTTAGAAAGACCATAACCAACGATTCCACGCTGCAGTTCATCATCCTTAGGTGTTCTGTCCATAGCTCCGATCGTAGTCGCTGAATAATCACCGATTGCCTGAATAGAGTTGATAGCAAATAAAATTCCCAGTGCAACACAGGAAGACGGCTCAAACTGTACTCCAAAATGCATCAGAGATGGAAGCTGACAGACACCTGCTTCCCCTATGCTTGAGAAATCTACCATTCCAAACGGAATAGAAACCAGATATCCCACTATAATACCGATCAGAATAGATGCCAGTTTCCAGATTCCCTTTCCAAAATGATTCAGAGCTGTAACAACGATCAGCGTGAAAAATGCAATTGCCCAGTTCTGCCAGGATCCGTAATTCGGACTGCTGGTACCGCCTGCCATATAATTAATGGCAGTCGGATACAGGGAAAGACCGATGGTAAATACGACTGTTCCTGTGATTAGCGGCGGGAAAAATACCCGAATCTTCTTGACTGCTACGATACCACCAACAATCTCCGCACCCATGATTGCTGCTATTCCATACGATTCCGCTATCGCCTGCATACTTGGCACGTAAGCAAAGCTGACACCCATGATAATAGGCAGGCCTGAGCCAATTGCAAATTTCGCCTTTCCGCCAATCGGAAACAGCTGAAGCAAAGTTGACAATGCTGCAATGACCAGTGCCGACTGGATTAGGATAACCTGGTCTTCTCTGGAGAGTCCGCCTGGAACTGCTCCGGAAACGATGATCGCCGGTGTGACACAGCCAACGATCATAGCTACGACATGCTGCATGGCAAGGGGTAAAGCCTCACTCATGCGGGGGATTCCGTCAGTTTCAAAAATACTGCCTCTCTTCATAATTGCCTCCCAATTTCTTTTGTACGATTGTAACATTTTTTGTCCAAAAAAACAATTAGACAGCCTAATTATTTTTGGTCTAAAACTATACAATATTTACTCTTAAAATTTGGTTATTATTTTATCTTTTATATGTATTTTCCAGTATTTCATAAACCTTTCAGTTTATAATCTCAAATGTCCGATACAGATCCAGTCTTCCATATCCCCATCCCGGATTGGGGTATTCCATCTGTTCTTCTCTCACTGCCCCTTTCTGCAGATAAAACTTCACCGTATTTCCCGATGCATAAGGAATATTTCCTCTCACGATCGCCCATTCCTGCACCAATGCTGCTGCTCCTGCAACAACAGCCGAAGAAAGACTGCTCCCCGAAGCCTTTCCAAACGCCCCTCCCGGCAATGGAATGAGCAGATCTACTCCCGGTGCTGCCAGATCAGGTGTCACCTGGTTATTTGGAGTAAACCCTCTCCCAGCCTGAAAATACAGACTGTTATCCAGATACTGATAAGCTGTTGCCGTAATACCTCTGGTTGAATCCCCAGGTGCAGTAACAGTTATATAAGGTGTAGACTCCAGAAAATAAGTATCCGGCGAAATCAGCCCTTGCACCGGAAGCCACATGTGAAACCTGCTTCCCGATATTCCTTTTTTACTGACATTTACCTTCCAGATACCTGCTGCCGGATGAAAGAAGCGAAAATAAATCAGCTGTTTCCCGGTCATCCGCTCCATCTTTACGTAATTGACCAGCACTTTCGTCTCCACAAAAATGAAACTTAATTCCTGAGTACCTGCACCAAGAGAACTGCTCACATACAGCTTTTCTCCTGCCGGTGACTGTAACGATATCCCATAGTCATCCGGCGGATCTCCCCAAAATTCCATGGAAAATCCTTCTTCTTTATCCGCAATACGAAGTTCAACAGTATCCTGATTTTTCACATAGTCCAACTCTGCTGTATAATGATGCTGTGCTGCACCCTCATTTCCTGCTGCCACAGATACTGATACCTGAGAATCTTCATTAATATAATCTACATATCGACTCAGCTCACTATCACCAACATGTGCGCTCTGATTGGTGCCAAGTCCCAGACAAACGGAAACCGGCATTCCCATCTCTTGTGCCATCTTCACTGCAAAAGAAATCCCCAGCATAATGTCGTCTTCCTGAAATACCGGTGCCTGTGGCGGATACTGGTAAAATTTTCTCAGATAGGATTTTGCTTTCTTTAATTTCACCACAATGATCGTTGCTTTCGGAGCTGCTCCTGAGAAATTTTCTGTGGGTACAAAATTGCCTGCTGCCAGCCCTGCCATAGCTGTACCATGTCCGTTCTCATCCAATGAGGGTACAATCTCCTGTGGATTCTCCGACAGCAATGCCTGATTAATTTCCTCTCCGGTAAAAACCTTTCCATAAGGAACCTGTTCATCCTCATTTCCCGGAATTGTCTGATCCCAGATATATGCAATACGGCTTACATCTCCGTTTCGAAAGATTGGATTCAGATAATCAATCCCGGAATCAATCACTGCGATCACTGTGCCCTCTCCCTGAAGTTTCAGATAGGGATGATTATGTAACCGCGTAATCCCGGATGAATTTAATGCGTCCGCATCCATAAATGTATAACACTTCGGCAAAGATGCATACGTATAGGAATTAATTTCCAGCGGACCAATCTCATTCAGCGGAATATATAGAATTCCAAACAATTCATTCACAGGAAGAAATTTTCCACCCATATTCTGTCCATGTTTTACAATAAAATCCCCGTACTCTTCATCCTGTGCCGGCGGTATTGACGGCTCAGCATGAATGCCCGGGGGGTTTTCCTGCTGTATCTGCACTTCAAAATCGTCAGGTCCGAACATTACTGTCCTCCCTGGATTTTTTATACATGATATGCACAATATATGCTCTTTATGACAATTCTAACCTTTACTGTTCAGACTGATATTCGCTTCCTGCTTTTGTTTCTTCACAACAGTCAGTAATAATATAATTCCAGCCACAGTTGTAAAAATACTGATAAACTGCGAAGTCGACAATACTCCTACGCTTCCTCTTTCAATATCTCCTCTGAAAAATTCGATCACAAATCTTCCTATACTGTAGAAAATAAGATAGCAGGCAGCCACCTGTCCATCTGCTTTCTTATGCTTTGCCACATAAAGCAGCAACAGAAAATGGGCAAAATCCAAAAAACCGGAATAAATCTGTGTCGGGATCAGAGCAACATTGTTGGGTGCAAAATCTGAATTTGTAAACGTAACCGCCAGAGGCCCTGAAGTTTCTTTCCCATAACAGCAGCCTGCCAGAAAGCATCCAATCCTGCCAAATCCCTGTGCCAGTGCAATGGATGGCATCATCAGATCAAAATACTCCAGAAATTTCAACTTCTTTATCCTGCAGTACAGCCAGCCCACCAGAATTCCTCCGATGATTCCTCCATATACCACAAATCCATCTGATCCTATGATCTGCCTTGGATTCTGCAGAAATTCCCTCCAGTTGGTGATCCAGAACAAAATCTTCGCAGATGTAAATCCACCAATGGCGCACCACACTACCAGATAAAAAATATGTTCACATGCAAGTTTCAGTTTACGCGCTCTCTGCTCAGCCACAAACCAGGCAGCCAATACTCCCATGGCAATCATAAATCCATAACCATATACCGTCAACGGTCCTATATGCAACAATTCATTATGCATGTCTCAAATCCTCTCAAATCTTAAAATACTTCCTGTCACTCTCTCATTTTATTTATTATTCACAGTCGGATTTCCCAAATAAACCTTCAAAAACCTCCAGCAATTTTTCATTTGCATAATCATTGGCTTCATTCTCATGTACCGCTTCCGCATCTGCTTCTCCGCAGATATCCACACCGGCAATCTTTCCACTGCTTTCTTTTGCACATTCCAATACAGTCTGTACACCGGACACCAAAGTTGTCAGCCTCATATCCCCCTGGCTCCATGTCGTCTGTGCATCCTCTGTACAAAGCACATCTTTATCAACAGATATATATAATGGAAGGAATTTTTCAGCATCTTCCTGTAAACCTTCCGATTTTCTCCAATTACATACTTCACTGACTGTTTCCCTGAGAAACCAGTTTCTCTCTTCATCATTCATCACCTGAAGTTTCTCTCTGGAGAGAAATATCACTCTGTCCTTCAGATTCTCATCTACCTGCTCATAGGCTGCTTCATCCGGTCCCACAAGGATCACATATTTCAGATTCTCCAGTTCCTCCAACGCTGCCGCGATCCATCCTCCACACGACAAAATCCCACCAAAAGCCGGAGGCTGCATATCTGTATGATTATCGTATACCAGCAGACAGAACGGTTGATCCATTCTTGTCAGCCAAAGTCTTGTCATATAGTGATAATTGCCGGAATCAATAAAATGGATTCCGGCAGTTGGATAATTTTCTGTTCGTTTATTAATCTCTGCGATTGCTTCCTCATCACAATAGCAGTTTGTCCCACAGACATCCTGAAGCTCAATCCAGGATACCTGTCTGTTTTTCCAGAATTCTTCTTCTCTGTAAATTCCGGAGAAATTCATCAGTACAATGGGATTCTGTTCCTGCATATTTCACTCAGTCCTTCCATTCTTCCAGCGGTTCATCATGATTTTTCAGCATTTCCCGGATTTCTCTGCCGGGACTTTCCACGCCTTCATCCGGAGTCTGCATCTCTGCATCCAGAATGGCGTCTGCATCTGCTGCATCTGCAGTCTTCCCGGTTTCTATTTCCATCTCCGCTTCCTGAACCTGAGAATCTGTATCTTGCTTCCATTCTGTTTCATCTTCATTTAAAGATTTATCCTGCACTTTTTCGTCCAGACCTGCATCTGCCGGGTCATCCCATGGTTTCTCTTTGCCATTCTCTTCCTGTTCTTTTTCAGCACAGAATTTTTCGGATTTTTTCATTCCAAGACGAATCATGATCAAAAATACAATGTCTGCCACTCCATCAGCAGTCAGAATAATTCCGGAAAACAGGATCATCCGGGTTACACTCAAAAAAGAATAGAGCAACATGGAAACACCCAGCGCAATAAATACCAGACAGCCAATAAGAATAATCTTCCAGCGTCCTCTCTGGGCTTTTTTCAGTCTGTAACTTCCCTTTATCTTCCAGATACTGTCAACCAGTACCAAGGCTCCCAGTAAATATGGCAGGATTTTGATCACGATCTGCGGTGTAAAGAAAAGAAAAATTCCAAGCACCATGACGATCACACCCGTAAACAGATCAAGAATCGTTGCCTTTTCCTTCTCAGCTGTATAAATAACAATATGATAAATACCGGAAGCGATCATTACCAGTCCGAATACAATCTTGCAGATAATGTTTACGGTCTGGTCCGGAACCAGGAGCAGACACAGACCAAATGCCAGATAAAAAACCGATGATAAAATCTCGCTTTTTAAAAAATCAGAAACTTTTTTCCCCATAACCTTTTCCTCCTGACTGTATGATAGCAAGTCCACACCCACTCTTATTGCTTTTCGCAATCTCCGCAGGGGACTTACTTGATTCGGTTAAAAATACTATTCCATTTCTTCTAAAATAGTATAACTTCTTTCTTTCTCTTCGTCCACAGGCAACTGCATGACTTTGTGTAAAATTTGTGAATTTTTCCTTGAAGTTTTTTTAGTGCGTATTATAATTATAGCGATACTCATAAATAATACATTTGAGAGTATTGCTATAAATAAAACTATGTCATAAAATGGATATTTTTCCATAGGAAGGATTTATTTTGAAAAAACAACCAAAGAATAAAGTTTTATTTCTTATCCCTGTCGGTGTTATACTCGCCGGTGCAGTGATTTTTTTATGCACCCGCGGAAATGAGAATGATTCTGTCTGTAAAGAAAATGTAGCCCGCCTTCAGGCTCTGGAAAATTCAGACATTTCACAGACAGAAGAACAGCTTCAGGCTCTGAAACAGACAACCGGCATTTCTTCCGGTTCTGATGCTTCAGACGGTTCCGGATCTACCCTGTTAAGTGATGTAGAAATCCGACAGGTTTTTGCCGGAAACGTCATCATCGGTGACTCTATCACAGAATCCATCGTAGAATACGGATATCTGGATACGGATGTGGTAGTCAGCAAACGAGGATTAAATGTAGGTGCAGCCGATGATCAGATCAGTACGGCAATTGCTCTGAATCCCTCTCATGTATTCATGGCATTTGGTTCCAACGACCTGGAAATATATGGTTCGGCTTCATCAGAATTTATTGATGCATACAGGACGCAGATAAAGAAAATCCAGACAGCCTTACCGGATGTCCCAATTTATATCAACTGCATTCTGCCGATTACTGATGAAGCGATCGCACAGACTCCTGATCTTGGATATTACCCTGATTATAATGAAGGACTTATCAAACTCTGTCAGGAAATGGGATGTACCTTTATTGACAATTCAACGATTGTAACAGACAGTTCAGAGAATCTGTATGAACCGGACGGTGAACATGTGATTCAGGACTACTATCCCAAATGGCTGACAAATATGGCACAGATTGCGGGGTTAAAGGCATGAAAAATTATTTACATATTTTGATCAAAGGTGCATTTGTTCTTTTCCTTATCGCATATCTGACTGTCCTGTATACCTCCGACAGCGCAAAGAATGTACCCATGGAACAGATTGCACAGACTATGGAACAGGATTCTGATATCACTTCTTTAAATAAAGAAGCACGTTCTGATCTGAAACATTATTATCAGACAGATGACCGCAATATTGACGGTTATTTCTTCTACAAAGCCGCTTCACCCATGGCAGTAGAAGAAATCTGTATTATGAAAGCCACTGACAATACCCAGGCAAATACTTTGCTTGAAAATGCAAACGCCCATCTCTCCGGTCAGAAGCAGGTATTTGAGGGCTATGGCACAGATCAGATGGCTCTTCTGAACAATGCAGTTGTTGGAAAAAAAGGAAACTATGTATATTATATGTGCGGCGCAGACGCACAGAACTGGCGCACTGCCTTTCTTTCCATGATATAAGCACTTTACTTTAATCCTCGTAACTGTTCCGCATTTTACGCTAATGGATTGCAGAACCATTACTATGGCAGTCCTCTTAATAATACCGTTAAGAGAAAATGCAGTTAAGAGAATTACTATAATATTCATAATATCCAGATTGGAGAACTTTTAATATGGTATTCAACAGTATATTTTTTATATTCTGCTTTCTTCCGGTTTTCATGCTGATCTACTACCTGGTACCGGGAAAGCTCCGCAATCTGCTGCTGTTTTTGGGCAGTCTGATCTTTTATGCCTGGGGAGAACCTGTATATGTGATCCTCATGCTGTTTTCCAGTATCTTCAACTATTATATGGGTACAGAACTGGAACGTTTATATTATGATGACAGGAAACAGAAAATTAATCTGATTTTCTCGATCATTATAAATCTTGCAGTACTTGTGTTTTTTAAATATTATGGGTTCTTACTTAACACAATCGGAGGAATCATCGGTATCCATATCCCTCATCCGGAGCTTTCGCTGCCGATAGGACTTTCTTTCTACACTTTCCGTAATTTGTCCTATCTTTTTGATATTTATTTAAGCAAGGTCAGTGCGCAGCGAAATTTCCTGACCTTTGCCGTATACAGCACAATGTTTCCTTATACCTCTGCCGGACCAATCGTACGATATACGGATATAGAGACGCAGCTGAAGCAGCGCACCATCAATATCTCCAAATTCGGTATCGGTGCAGAGCTTTTTGTCAAAGGTCTTGCAAAGAAAGTTCTTCTGGCAGATAATCTCTCGGTTTTATACAGCAGTATCTGTGGTCATCCACAGATGTCTGTATTTACTTCATGGCTTGGCATTCTGGCTTATACAATGCAGCTTTATTTTGACTTCAGCGGCTATTCGGATATGGCCATCGGTCTGGGAAAAATGCTGGGATTTGATTTTAATAAGAACTTTGATTATCCCTATATTTCCACCAGTGTTTCTGAATTCTGGAGACGCTGGCATATTTCTCTTGGAAGCTGGTTCAGAGATTATATTTATATCCCGCTTGGCGGTAATCGGGTCTCCACTCTGAAACATATCCGAAATATCCTTGTGGTATGGGCACTTACCGGTCTGTGGCATGGTGCAAGCTGGAATTTCGTACTATGGGGTGTTTATTACGGCCTCTTCCTTTTACTCGAAAAATTTGTACTTCAGAAATATCTGAAAAAAATACCATCCTGGCTTTGCACTGTATACACTATGCTTGTAGTCATGATCGGATGGGTATTCTTCAGCCAGACAGACTTTGGTGCCCTTGGCCATTACCTTGGAACTATGTTTGGAATCGGAGCTTCCGGTTTCATAGACAAAACTGCACTTTACTACCTCAAGACAGGATTTATCCTTCTTCTGATCAGTATTCTTATGTGCCGTCCTGCTCCTTACCAGTACTTTAAGCGTCTGGTCAGACGCAGACCTGTTGCTGCAGTGATCATAAATCTTATTTTATTTGCATTATCGATTGCCTATATGGTTTATAACTCTTACACACCATTTTTATATGCAAAATTTTAGAAGGTAAACAATATGAAAAAATCATTAAGAAATTATCGTTTATTTTTCCACAGAATGGGACTTTTATTTTTATTTATCCCCTTGATCGTACTCATTCTGAGCATTGTGCTTCCTGACAGAGGATTTTCTGAAAAAGAAAACCGCGTACTTTCTTCCCTGCCTCATTTAAACGGCAATCAGATTGCTTCCGGCGGATTTGAAAAACAATTTGAAACCTATGAAAATGATCAGTTTCCACTTCGCGATCTGTGGATTACCCTGAAAGCCGGAACTGACCGTCTGATGGGAAAAGTAGAATCTAATGGCGTATACGTTGGAAAATCCGGATATCTTATGGAAGAATTTAAAGCGCCTGATCAGACACAGTATGACGCCACTGTAAAAGCAATGA
>OHLQ01000544.1_pt1 | contig 16857 bp, 14 predicted proteins | sample 1569081 | NCBI WGS metagenome assembly OHLQ01 (sample SAMEA3879585, study PRJEB24766) | human gut metagenome | biome: human-associated habitat; feature: feces | place: USA | collected 1985/1987 | reverse complement strand
TTTTTAGATTCTCTTGAGTACACGTTTTCAAAAATTTTCTCTGATTTCTTTACGCACACGCCAATCCGAAGAAATACTGGGTAGATATAACTTGCGCCAAAAATTCCCAGCTCTTTGGGTCCACTGACAAAGCCCTTCTCATGCTGGAGCTGTCGAGCCCGATGAAACGCTTTCATCACAGTTGCTCTGGTCACACTCTTCTTTTTTCGGTTGAAGAAGATTTCTCCGCCTTGCACAGCATATTTCAAGGATAAGCCTTTCTCCGTTATAAACGAATAATCGACATACGCCACAATTGCATCCCACAAGTATTCTTCTGCATCTGGCGAATCTATCTCTCGCCTGAGTCACTCACACACAGAAATTCTCTTTCTGTAAACACGTGAGTATTCGGCATCCAAAGTTACTTCCGGCAAATTGTAGTTACCCTTTATATAGGGCAAATACCCATGGACAGATGATTTTTTCAACCCGGTTTCATCCATGATTTGTTGGATTGAGCATCCATCCTCATACAGACTCTGCACCTTACGGCTGAGTCTCATGCTGTAAACCCCTGCGGTAATCAACATCTTCCGCACCCTTAACGATGTTGTATTCACACCTCTCGGACGCTTGGAGCATCTTCAGATGGTTCGATTCTGTCATCGTAGGGTTCAACGAAAAGTTCCACCGCCCTGGCTTGAAAGGCTTCAATTTCCTTTTCTCGGTCATAGTCGGTTTTTTCTTCGGTCGGCCGCGCTTCGCTTTTTCGGTGCCTTCTAATGCACACGGAGCATCCTCGGACATCGGGCGCTTCGGGCCGAAGTCGTTCATTGGGTTTTAGCTTTTTAAACCGTCCTTTCTGAAGCTGGTTGTTCGCTTCACTCTTCATTTTAAGGTTGCAATCATGCTTTAGCCGGAGATGTTCAGATGAACTCCGTTGCCTGCCGTCCGCCACGTAGAGGCAGCATTTTCGGACGGCGTAGCCATGCAAGGCATGGCATTTTTTGATGTTCTTACATTGACGGGTATCACAAGTCTGCAAATAAATCAGCCTTATACACGCCGGTCTCCAGCATCTTCTTGAAGCTGTCCTTTACAGCTGCGACATCCTCGTGATAGGTCATGCCGTACCATGTATCGTTAGTTTTCAATACTTTGACAGACATCTTTCCCTGCTCCAGCAATTCACCGATGAAGATTGGGATTAGATACTCTGCTTTTAGAGGATTACCTGGCATTTCCTTCTCAAAGAACTCTTTGAAGCCCTCTTCCAGTACATTCAGAAACTCAGGAGTCAATCCCCACATATTCATAGATACCGGAGAGTCTGCATCGTACTCTGTTTCAATATCGCCTTCCCGAACAACCGCTTTATCTCCGTCTTTTTCTATATTATGTGTTTCAATGATCTCCTGAAGCATTCCGTTTTCATCAACACGACAAATTCCTCTTGTCACACCGCCGTTTTCACTTAAGGTATTTTTCAATACAAATCCAACCATACAAACCTGTATTTTATCAGCAGAGGGAATACTTGTCAAATAAGAGTACGCTTCTTTAAAAGCGCTCTTGCCGTAATAATCATCCGCATTAATTACAAGAAACGGTTCAGAAACAACATCTTTACAACACAAAATTGCCTGACCTGTTCCCCACGGTTTTGTTCTTCCTACAAACTTTTCGGCATATTCTGCCGGAATATCCGAAACTTCCTGATAGGCATACGCAACTTCAACCTTCTGTGCGATCCGATTTCCGATTACTTCTTTAAAATCTTTCTCCAGATCTTTCCTTATAACAAACACAACTTTATCAAATCCGGCCTCTATCGCGTCATAAACGGAGTAATCCATTATGATCTCTCCGTTCGGTCCTATAGGGGCAAGCTGTTTAATTCCCCCTCCGAATCTGCTCCCTATTCCTGCCGCCATTATAACCAATGTCGCTCTGCTCATCTTTTTCTCCTCTTTCTTCAATCACACGATATTATATTCAAATAAGTTCATTTTCTACAACTCGGATCATCTCCTGTAAAGCTTCTTCTTCATCTTCGCCTTCACAGATGATTTCTATTTCATCTCGATCTTTAATACACGCCCCAAGTACGCTGAGTACACTCTTGGCATTTGCAGTTACATTTTCATTTTTTGTAATTTTCTGAACTGTGATTTTGCTCTCGAACTGAATCGCAGCTTTACAGAATGTTCCTGCAGGTCTCAAATGCAGTCCTGTAGGATTATCGATCACTATTTTTTTTCTTACCATTATTCCGTCTCCCTTTATGCTGCTGCTTTTTCTCTGTTTTCGCCTACTTTCCATTCATAACAGCCATCTTCCGTTCCAAAAGCAGCTTACTGTCCTTTTTGTTCTGTATTCGTATCGCTTTCGTTGCCGCCTTCCTGCTCTTTCTCCGCAACAGTAAGCTGAACTGTCACTTTCTTCATCAATGTAATTCCTTCCGGAATATCCACATCTACATGCACATCATATACTCCCGGCACTACATATGCAGACATATCCACAGAAACCGCATTGCTGATATCCAGCATTTCCAATGCTTTCTGATCACCGCTAAAACGAAGCGCTATCTCCGCATCCGGCTCATAAGATACTTGCAGACCCTCTGCCAGATTATTGATCTGGATCGAACTTACCATAAAATTGATCGTTCGCGTTCCTTCTTCTTCCACCATTGCAGTAACTGTTATATTGGCAGTTTTCTCATCTACCAGCTGAACTCCTTCCGGCAGATATTCTGAGATATTGACAGATTTCTGAATCGGTTGTGAAGCTCCGCTGACATCAATAACAGGAACATCTATTTCCTCAATTTTATCGACCACATCTTTTTCCCCGTAAATCTGAACAGTTTCCGGTTCACTGCTGTACCCTGTATACTTATAGCCTTCTGCCGGAGTTCCCGAAACACTGAGTGAAATCGGAACGCTCTTGATCTTTAACACTTCAACAGACACAGTAATGCCGCCCTCGCCAAGATTATTTCCCAGCCGTGTCTGACTGATCGGGTTGCCGCTGATATCATACAACCCAAGTTTTGCTGTCTCCTCGCTGTCCTTTGCCAATCCCTCTACATCAATAAGAGCAACCGCCCGATCAATCTGGTCAAGGATCGACTCCGGTCCTGTGATCGTCACTTTATCCGGATTAACCGTCATATCACCTAAAATATACCCATCTCTTACTTTAGAATCCCCTGTGCTTACCGTAAGGGAAAGGACTTTCTTTCCCGATTTTTCTCTCTGTATCTGAAGATTTCTCGGCGCCGCCTCCGCAGATTCATATTTTCCGGCATAATTCGGTATGGAAATCTTGATCGGAACAAGTCCTGTACTTGTATCCATCTCCTTTATATCCGCTGTCGCGACAATATCTTCTTTTGTCAGTTTCTGCCGCACTTGTCTTGTCGCCGATACAACAACACTTACTTTTTCTTCCCCAAGCACCTGATAGGTATCGCCTGCCGATAAAATAATATCCTCATTTATAATCGTTACCGGAACCTCGCTGAAAGTCTGTGTACTTACGGGATTATCAAGATTCACAACAATAAGCCATAAGAACGCCGCAAAAATAACCGCTATGATCTTTAATCCCAAATTATCCGTAAACTTATATTTTTTCATTTTCTGCGCCATCCTTTCCGCAAGAAAAACCGCTTTGACTCGGCATTTCTATACTGAATCTGACTAAGACGCTTTCTCAATTCTTCCCTTGTAATCCCTCTGTCAAGCTGACCGCCCATAGCTACGGAAACAAGACCTGTTTCCTCCGACACCGCGATTACAAGAGCATCACATACCTCACTCATTCCCAAAGCCGCCCTGTGCCTCGTTCCGAGATCTTTGCTGATGCGCATATTATCAGAAAGAGGAAGGTAACATGTAGCCGAAGTAATCCGGTCTCCTCGTATAATAATCGCTCCGTCATGAAGCGGTGTATTATGTTCAAATATATTGATCAAAACCTGAGGTGACACCTTACAGTCCAATTCAATTCCGGTCATTTCATATTCTGTAAGCTGAATTGCCTGCTCTACTACGATCAAGGCTCCTGTACATACTTTTCCCATTTCAAAACATGCCGTCACTATACCTTCTGCTGTCTGATCAGAAAAACGTTCATTCTCTCTGTTTTTATCAAACGGATTAATATTGCTAAGCAGGTTTTTCTCTCCGAGTTTTTCAAGCGCACGACGCAGTTCCGGCTGAAACACCACTACAGCCGCAATAGCCAGTACGTTGATCGACTGCGCCGCCAAATACAAAATCGTATGCATCTGAAAAATCCATGCCAAAAGAATAAATACCCCCAGCATAATAATTCCTCTAAGAAGCATCCACGCTTTTGTATTCTTGATCCAAAGCATGATCTCATACACGATTACGGCAACGATCAGTATTTCGATCACATCTTTAATATGGATGTTAGGAAAATACATTCCATTTGTATAATTGTCTAAAATACTTTTTATCCAATCTAACATACCGTAATCACCACCTTACCGTTTACTTCGATTTACTCCGGTCTTTGTTTTTCCAAACCGAGTTCTTTACTCAAACTTCTTGTCAAAAGAATATCATCCGCATCATTCTCTGTATTTATATTGTTCAAATCCGCATCTTCTCTGATCACCGTCGTTTCCTGAGGCTGGTTTTCAGTAATCCGTTTTACCTTCTTTTCCGGAACGGCTACTCCGACTTTAGGAACGGCTTTTACATAATAATAATATTCATCATCCTCATATTCCAGTCTCTCGGTACGGGTATAGTCACCACCAAATACAAAGAATTCAAGAAGTAATCCTATCACCACAGAGATCACTGTATAAATGATCAGCGTAACAACATCAATATCCAGTCTAAAATAAAATCCACCTGCAATAATCATCAGAACATACACAACTCCACCTGCAATAATGGCAATTCTCCATGCATAGTCAAAAGAGCGGGTACGTATCAGATTCACCAGCAGAATCACTGCGATAAAGGCAATCACTGTGATCCACATTCCCCAGTTCTGCACGATTCCATCTGTCAGAAGTTTTAATTTGTCAGCTATGGCAACATCCGGGTTTTCCAGAAGTTTATGCTGTACACGTATAAAACGGATAAAATAGTAAATAATCACTCCGCAGCCTGCAGGAAGTGCAGAAAACGCATTGCACAAAAGTCCGCTTCCGATAGGAAGAAGCGTCGGAACACTGAACCCAAAGGAAAGCGGTGTAAATACAAGTACTAAATTATTGTCTGAACTGAATCTCAGGAAGAGAATTGCCATAAACAGGATCAGCACAAGCATAAAACCTGCAACTTCTATCCCCAGTGCATAACCATGTGCGACCATCAGGGCAAATCCTACAAAAATCATTACACCTGAAGGAAGAATGGAACAGATCAGTGCAAGGATCAGAACAATAAATATATTATCGATCTGCTTCATATATCCCATATTGGTATTGATCCATATGAAATAAACCATTGCCAGAACGAAACGTAAGACAGGCAGGATATAAATCTCATACTGGCTGTATAAATTCTTTATTCGCTGTTTTAATTCGAGTAATGCTGTCATTTTTTATATCCTCCTGTAACTCCTCTGGCTGAAGATTTTTTATCTTCGCGACCGTAGATTTTACTTAATTGTGTAAGTTCTTCATAATAATTTTTCACACTTTTCTTTGCTTTATGGTATTTCACCGTATATTGGATATATGTCAGGACAGAAAACAGTACCAGCACTGCCACATACCCCAGAATAACTTCCACGCCCAGTGAAACAAGGTTCATCTTATGAACATTATCTATCAGATATTCAGCAAAATATGCTGCGATACCGGCCAGAATCAGGCAATACCCAATCGTAACAAGGAAAAAATTCTTAATCATGGCAAGTCCGATATAATCACTACGATAGTACCTGCTGACCGGAAGATATTTCTTTCCTTCACCCTGTTCATACATGGCAAGTTTATTCATGATTTTTATCTTCTCTTCATTTAACATAAATTACTCCTTACTGTATGCTTTTCCTTTTGCTATAATCCGCTATTACTGTTCACTCTGTTCTCAGCAACAACCTGATATCATTCATATAATCATACAGATTAATTGTAACATATATCATTATGTATGAAAAGTGTTTTTTCTTATCTCCTGCCTATGCAAACCGTAAGAAAATAAACATTTCCGGCACCTTTTCTCTTCAGGCATCCGGCCATTGCATCAATCGTACTTCCTGTTGTATACACATCATCTATCACCAGGATATTCTTTCCCCTGACATCTCCGGTCACGCAGAACGCTTTTTCCAGGTTTTTTCTTCTCTGCAAAGCATTCAGTTTTTTCTGCGACTTTGTCTTTAAAACTTTCTGCACAATATTGACATCTGTGGAAATCCCGGTATAATGACCGAGTTTTTCCGCCAGATATGCAGCCTGATTAAAACCTCTCTGCCGCTCCTTCGACCTGTGTACCGGAACCGGCACGATCAGATCCGGCTTCCATTCCCGCAATTCTTTCTGTGCATATCGATACATTGCTCTGGCATAAAAATCACCGTATTCTCTGCATCCATAGTACTTATATCTGGTAACAGATCTTCTCATTATGCCATCATAGACAAAAATACCTCTTCCCTGTTCATACATATGCCTGTGTTTCTGACAGTCTCTGCAGTATTCCCCTGTTTCTATGGGTTTTCCACATTTATAACATCTGGGATGACCAATCGGACGAAGTTCTTTCTCGCATTCCGGACAGATCATCCTTCGCTGATCTGCCAGTATTTTCTGACAGACCGGACAGCATCTCGGGTAAAAAATATCAGCAACCATGTTCAGAAACCGTTTCATTTCCATTTCCTTCCACTATTTTACTCTTTGTTTTGCTATCCTCTGTATTTCTGTTTTTCTCATATTATCGGAATAAATTTTTTCTCTGTTATTATTCAGTCATCAGGTCACAGTCTGCAATATCATTCTTCACCATCTGTATTATTATCCCCTGTAGTCTCACTCAGTTCTCTGATCCGTTCATCCAGTGCACTGTATCTCTTCTGCTGTTTTTCATTGCGTATCATCTCTGCAAAGGTCTCCTCGTTTCCCACAACCGTCACACATTTTCTTGCTCTGGTAACTGCGGTATAAAGAAGGTTCCTGTTTAAAAGCATCTGTGGTCCGGAAAGCAATGGAAGTATGACTGCCGGATACTCAGATCCCTGAGACTTGTGGATTGTAATAGCATATGCAAGTTCCAGTTCCTCCAGCTGTTTGAACGAGTACATTGCAAAACGTCCATCCTCAAATTCCACTTCTGCTGTCTCAGCAAATTCATTGATTTCCCTGAGGATTCCGGTGTCTCCGTTAAATACTCCCACGCCTTTCTCAATGACAACCCCATATCGTCCCCGGATTTCCCATTCCATCTGATAATTATTTCTGATCTGCATGACCTTGTCCCCTGTGCGGAACAGCCGGTCTCCAACCGCCCTCTCGGATTTCCCGTCTTCCGGCGGATTCAGGTATCTCTGCAGGATCTGATTCAGCCGCTCTACTCCCAGAAGTCCCTTTCTCATAGGTGTCAGTACCTGTATCTCAAAGGGTTTGGCATCTACATAGCGCGGCAGTTTCTCCTGGATCAGCGCGATCACTACTCTTATAATGATATCTGCATCATATCTCTTCAGAAAAAAGAAATCCCTGCTCTTATTATTGATCTGAACCTGTTCTCCCTTATTTATCTTATGAGCATTTACAACAATATCACTCTCTGATGCCTGTCTGAATATCTTAGTCAGTTCCACTACAGGGAAACATCTGCTTCGGATAATATCTCTCAGCACATTGCCCGGGCCTACACTCGGAAGCTGATTCTCATCCCCCACAAGGATCAGTCTGGTTCCTGCTACCACTGCAAGAAGAAGAGAATGCATCAGATGGATATCCACCATAGACATTTCATCAATAATGATCACATCTGCCTCCAGCGGATTCTGCGCATTCCTCTCGAATTTAGCTGAATGCCCGTCCCTCTCTTCCTCCGGCATTCCATTCAGTTCCAGCAGACGGTGAATTGTCTGCGCCTCATATCCGGTAGTCTCTGTCATTCTCTTTGCAGCACGTCCGGTAGGTGCAGCCAGCCGAATCTCTGCACCTTCTCCCTCAAAAAAGCGGATGATCGCATTGATCGTTGTCGTTTTACCTGTACCGGGGCCTCCTGTAAGAATAAAGAGTCCACGATCCGCTGCTTCAGTGATTGCTCTCTTCTGCATTTCATCCAGAACAGTTCCTGTCTCTTTCTCGATCAGCTCAATTCTGTGCCTGACAAGCTCTTTATCCTCAGGACACACAATATTCAGTTCATTAAGCATCCTGGCAGTGTTCAGTTCCAGATAATAATACTGTGCCGGATAAACGATAGTTTCTCCGCTTTTTTCTTTCAGCACCAGCTTCCTGTCAATAACCATATCCATAAGATGTTTCTCCATATAGGATTCATCTACTCCCAGAAGTCTGGCACATCTTGTAAATAACTGTTCCCTCGGAAGATAAGTATGTCCTTCTCCCGAAGCCTGCAGAAGAGTATACAGCATTCCGCTGCGGATTCTATAATCTGAGTCTGCGTGAATACCGACTCTGGCAGCAATCTCATCAGCAATCTTAAATCCCACACCGGAAATATCTTCCGCAAGTCTGTAAGGATTCTCCTGAAGGATCGTATAGACAGATTCCTTATATTTCTGATAAATCTTTGCGCCCAGATTCAGGGAAATCCCATATTTCTGCAGAAAGATCATTACTTTTCGCATCTCTGCCTTCTCACTTACCTGCGCAGCGATCTCCCGGGCTTTTTTCTCACTGATCCCCTTTACCTCTGCAAGCCGCTCCGGCTCTTCTTCTACGATACGGAGTGTGTCATCTCCAAACTTCCGCACGATCCTGGCAGCCAGTGCAGCACCGATTCCCCTGATGGCGCCCGAACCCAGATAACGTTCTATTCCATATGTATCCTCCGGCATCTTCTCTGTAAAAGAACTGATCTGAAACTGTTTGCCATATACCGGATGATGGATATATACTCCGGTTGCTTCAATAGATGCCCCCTGTGTGATCGCAGGGAAACTTCCCACGCAGGTCAGCTCTTCCTCTTTTTTTGTACCTTTCAGTACCATAACTGTATATCCGTTATCTTCATTTCTGAAAATAACATGATCTATGTATCCTGTGACAGTTTCACTCATGTGCTTTTCTCCACACCTCCTGCTTCTTTGATCCTCTGACAACGCAAAAAGGCACTGCACTGTGCAGTACCTCCTGCTTTATCCGTCAAAACGTGCCATTACCTCTGCATACTTACCGGTTCCCACTGCGACCACGCTCATTGCATCCTGCACAGTCAGTGTACTTACTCCGGTTCTCTGCTCGATCAGTGTATCCATCCCATGAAGAAGGGCACCGCCGCCTGTAAGTACGATTCCTCTGTCTACAATATCCGCAGCCAGTTCCGGCGGTGTCTTTTCCAGGATTCCATGAACAGTCTCCACAATCTGGCTTGTAGCATCCTTTAACGCCACACGTATTTCTTCTGAGGTAAGTGTCACTGTCTTCGGCAGACCGGTGATCACATTTCTCCCCTTTACTTCCATTGTTCTCGGATTTGATTCCTCTATAGCCGTACCAATCTGAATTTTGATCTTCTCTGCCATATCTTCTCCGATAAAAAGTCCATGATTCTTTCTCACATAGTTCAGTATAGCCTGATTAAAAGTGTCCCCTGCAACTTTCACAGAAGCGGAAACCACAACCCCCGCAAGAGAGATAACCGCAACATCCGAAGTTCCGGCTCCAATGTCTACGACCAGATTTCCAAAGGGCTTGGTCACATCCACACCGGCTCCGATTGCCGCAGCTATAGGTTCCTCCACCATATAGACATCTCTGGCGCCAGCCTGATAGGTTGCTTCCTCCACTGCCTTTTTCTCAATCTCTGTAATTCCACTGGGAACACAGATACTGATCCTGGGCTTGCGGAAAGCTCTTCTTCCTATTGCTCTGGATATAAAGTATTTCAACATCTTCTCTGTAACTGTATAATCAACGATCACGCCCTGTCTGATGGGACGGATGATCTCCATATCTGAAGTAATGCGCCCTTCCATCAGACGGGCTTCTTCACCGATCGCACGTATCTTCTCTGTATTTTTATCATAAACTACGATCGAAGGCTCATTTAGCACAAGCCCCTTTCCTGTAGAATAAGCCAGACTGTTCCTGGTTCCCAGGTCAATTCCAATATCACTTGTCGGCATGGAAATCCCCTTTCTGTTCTTACGTTCTCCTCATCCCCTTCAACTGATCATTACTTTTTACAGTCTCTACCGGGGACTTATCCGGTTTAGTTATAACAACTCCATAAAATAATGCGATCAAAACAGTCCAACAGGGCTTCACATCCTGATAAGCCGGATCAAAATATATTATTTACGAGAATTGCTATAAATAATCTCTTCTATTATATACAACTTCCATTTAAAAAGAAAGTCCTGCAATATGATTTCAAGATTATTTCAGATATTTCTTTACATATTTTCCGGTATAGGAAACCGGTGACTGTGCCACCTCCTCAGGAGTTCCCTGAGCAACTACGGTACCTCCTTTGTCTCCGCCCTCCGGTCCGATATCAATGATATAATCTGCGGTCTTAATCACATCCAGATTATGCTCGATCACAACTACTGTATTACCGCCCTCCGATAATCGTTTCAGAATCTCCACCAGCTTATGCACATCCGCAAAATGCAGACCTGTGGTAGGCTCATCCAGAATGTAGATAGTCTTACCTGTGCTGCGCTTGCTCAGCTCTGTGGCAAGCTTGATCCTCTGTGCCTCTCCTCCGGAAAGCTCTGTGGACGGCTGTCCCAGCCGGATATAGGAAAGTCCTACATCATAAAGAGTCTGTATCTTTCTTTTAATAGAAGGAACATTCTCAAAAAAAGTCAGTGCTTCCTCCACCGTCATATTCAGCACATCGTAAATATTCTTATCCTTATACTTTACTTCCAAGGTTTCTCTGTTATATCTCTTACCTTTGCAGACCTCGCATGGTACATATACGTCCGGAAGGAAATGCATCTCAATTTTGATAATACCGTCACCGCTGCATGCCTCACATCTTCCGCCCTTTACATTAAAACTGAATCGTCCTTTCTTATATCCTTTTGCCTTGGCATCTGCTGTTGCTGCAAAAAGATCTCTGATCTGGTCAAATACCCCGGTATAAGTCGCAGGATTGGAACGTGGAGTACGGCCAATAGGTGACTGGTCAATATTGATAACCTTATCCAGTTGGTCTGTTCCCAGAATATCCTTATGTTTTCCCGGAATCACTCTTGCCCGGTTCAGATCTCTTGCCAGGCGTTTATAAAGAATCTCATTGATCAGAGAGCTCTTACCTGAGCCCGAAACTCCTGTGATACAGGTCATGATCCCAAGAGGTATCTTCACATCGATATTCTTGAGATTATTCTCTGCCGCCCCCTTGACAGTAAGAAAACCGGTTGGCTTCCGTCTCTCCAAAGGTACCGGGATTTTTAATTTTCCGCTCAGATAAGCTCCTGTGATGGAATCCTCATTCTTCATCAAATCCTCTGCAGTTCCCATGGCAACCAGTTGTCCGCCATGCTCCCCTGCACCGGGACCTATATCTACAATGCAGTCTGCGGCACGCATGGTATCTTCATCATGCTCCACAACGATCAGGCTGTTTCCAAGATCACGCAGTTTCATCAGAGAACCAAGAAGTCTGTCATTATCCCTCTGGTGAAGTCCGATACTCGGTTCATCCAGAATATAGGCAACTCCTACCAGCCCGGAACCAATCTGGGTAGCCAGACGGATTCTCTGCGCCTCGCCGCCGGAAAGAGTTCCTGTCGCACGTCCCAATGAAAGATAATCCAGTCCTACATCTGACAGGAAACTTACCCTTGCCCTGATTTCCTTCAGAATCTGTCTGCCGATAAGCTGCTGCTGCTCGGAGAGCTGCATATCCGCCAGAAAGGCTTTCAGCTTCTCTATGGAAAGATTGGTGACCTCATAAATATTCTTATCCGCCACAGTCACAGCCAGTGATTCCTTCTTCAGTCTCTGACCTTTACAGGTTTTACATGGAGTAATGCGCATGAAAGATTCATACTCCTGCTTCATGGCATCAGATCCTGTCTCTCTGTAACGCTGCTCCACATTTCGGATCAGCCCCGGAAACGCCACATCGTAAACGCCCTCTCCGCGCTGCCCTTTATAGTAAACCTTTACAGAATGTCCATTAGTTCCGTTGATCAGAATGTCCTGTATCTTCTCCGGATACTCCTCAAAAGGTGTTGCCAGGCTGAAATCATATTCTCTGGCAAGAGCATCCAGGATTGCCCTGGAAAAGCTTCCCTCATTTGTGCAGGACTGCCATCCTGTGACCACAATGGCACCATCCAGGATACTCAGAGATCTATCCGGGATCATCAGATCAATATCAAATTCCATTTTATACCCAAGTCCCAGACAATCCGGGCAGGCACCAAAAGGATTATTGAAAGAAAAGCTTCTCGGTTCAATCTCATCCACACTGATACCGCAGTCAGGGCAGGAGAAGCTCTGGCTGAAATTGTGGATATTTCCATCCATAGTATCTACCATCAGAAGGCCCTCTGCCAGATCCAGCACTGTCTCAATGGAATCTGAGAGTCTTTTCTCAATCCCGGGCTTCACGATCAGACGGTCTACCACAATCTCTATATTATGCTTGATATTCTTGTCCAGACTGATCTCCTCGGAAAGCTCATACAGGTTTCCGTCAATCTGCACACGTACATATCCGCTTCTCTTTGCCTGCTCCAGAAGCTTTGCATGAGTTCCCTTGCGCCCCCGCACAACAGGCGCCAGAAGCTGGATCTTCGTTCTCTCCGGAAAAGACATGATACTGTCTACCATCTGGTCAACTGTCTGCTTCTTAATCTCTCTTCCGCACTTCGGACAATGAGGGATTCCCACTCTGGCATACAGAAGTCGGAAATAATCATAGATTTCTGTCACTGTTCCTACTGTGGAACGGGGATTGCGGTTGGTAGATTTCTGATCAATGGAAATGGCCGGCGGCAGACCTTCGATGCTCTCCACATCCGGCTTCTCCATCTGTCCCAGGAACTGTCTTGCATAGGAAGAGAGAGATTCCATATAACGGCGCTGTCCCTCTGCATAGATGGTATCAAAAGCCAGTGAAGATTTACCGGAGCCGCTCAGTCCTGTAAATACCACAAACTTATCTCTGGGAATATCCACACTTAAATTCTTAAGATTATTAACATTGGCACCTCTGATCCTGATAAAGTGCTTCTTCGTTGTATCTGCTGCCATTGTGGGCCTCCTGTTTCTCATTTATAAATAATAACTGTTTCTTACCTTGACAGTTACACCTTTTTCGTATGTTATGATATTCATGGATTGTGCGCAGTTTCGCTGCCCCGCAATCCTCATGGCATCAGTATAATACAGGAACATTTGTTCGTCAAGGCGTTTACGGCAAAAAATCCGCCATAACGGAATTACTTACGTGGATTCCCTCTCTGCTCAGAAAAATCCTTCCGTTTTCTTCCAAAAGCAGTCCCATTGACTTATATTTTCTCAGAACATCCCCGTATATTGCATCTGTCTCACTGCCAAACTGCCGCTCAAACTCAGCTTTTGAGATTCCTCTGGTCATTCGGAGTCCCAGGAACATAAACTCCGCCATCTCATCCTCCCTGGTGAGAAGCGGCTCTTTTTCTCTTATTTTTTCCGGAGTTCTGCTGTTTTCCAGATATTTTTTCATATCCTGTGTATTGGCAAAACGTTCCTTTCCATAAAGAGAGGAAGCTCCCAGGCCAAATCCCAGATAATCCTGTCGGATCCAATAGCCCACGTTATGCCTGCATTCTCTGCCTTTCTTTGCGTAATTGGAAATCTCATACTGCTCAAAGCCATATTCTCTCAGAATCTGTGCTGTTGCCTCATACATATTGTACTCCGCATCTTCATCCGGCAAATTCAGCGTCCGCGATGCAAAAGGTGTGCCCTCCTCAATGATCAGGCTGTATGCGGAAATATGTTCCGGATCCAGTCCTGCAACAGTGCGAAGATTGTGGATCCATCCTTCATAAGTCTGATCCGGGATCGCACTCATCAGATCAATATTGATATTGTCGAACCCTGCCTCTCTTGCACTTCTGTAAGTCTCCAGAAACTGCTCATAATTGTGGATTCTTCCAAGGATCTTCAGTTCTCTGTCATCCGGCGACTGTAAACCTATGCTCAGGCGGTTGATTCCATATGTTCTGTATGCCTGCAGTTTGTTTCTGTCTGCAGTCCCCGGGTTTACTTCTATGGTGATCTCAGCATGATCCGCAATCTGAAATTTTCGTCTTATATGATTTAAAATTTCTCCTATGAATCTCTCATCCAAAACAGAAGGAGTGCCCCCTCCAATAAATACAGAGGATACACTCCTTCCTTTTCCTTCTTCTGCTGCATTGATTTCTTCAAGCAGAGCATCTACATAATCAGCCTGCTCCTTTGGACCTGACGGACCGGAAAGGAAATCACAGTAATCACATTTTTTTATGCAAAATGGAATGTGGACATAGATTTCCATGGGAGAATCTGTGATATTCCTTCTCTCCATTGTAATCTGCTCCTGTTATGACCTGTTTTCTATTCCTCAGTATCTGATGTACTGCTGTCTTGCTCATTGTTATCTGCTGAGTCGACACTGTTATCTGTACTGTCGGCATCACTTTGGCTGTCTGAACTTTCCGCAGATGAGATACCTGCTGCATCCTGCTCTGCCAGATACGTATTTACCATTGTCAGATTACCATTGGTGGTAACTGCTGCGGAAGCTACCTGATCCGGTGCCGGAGTGGGACTTGTCTCTTCCGGCGCAACACTGATCTGGATCACTTTGGAGGACGCTTCATCTACCTTCCTGGTTTTCCCACATCCGGAGACAGAAATTCCAAGCAATAACATACATAGTATAACTGTTTTTCGCTTAATCATTTTCTTCAATATTTTAACCTTCTGTTGAGATGAGCACTATTCACAGATAACTGTTCAGTACCTTCACAGTTATGTGGACAGCAGGCTGCCGAATAGTTACCATTCATACTTTATTTATCATCCAGTTTCAATACACTCATAAATGCTTTCTGCGGAATCTCCACATTGCCTACCTGACGCATACGTTTCTTACCTTCCTTCTGTTTCTCCAGAAGTTTCTTCTTACGGGAAATATCACCGCCGTAACATTTGGCAAGTACATCCTTACGCATGGCTCTGACTGTCTCTCTGGCAATAATCTTGCTTCCGACAGCTGCCTGGATCGGAATCTCAAAAAGCTGGCGGGGAATCTCGTCTTTTAATTTCTCGCACATCTTACGGCCTCTCTCATATGCTGTATCTGCATGCACGATAAAGGAAAGAGCATCCACTTCTTCTTTGTTTACCAGAATATCCAGTTTCACCAGTTCACTTTCTTTATAGCCAACCAGACTGTAATCGAAGGATGCATAACCACGGCTTCTGGACTTCAATACATCAAAGAAGTCATAAATGATTTCATTCAGAGGCATTTCGTAGATGAGCATAGCTCTGCTTTCATCCAGATATTCCATGCTGATATAGTCCCCACGGCGCTGCTGACACAGTTCCATGATAGGCCCGATATAATCCTTGGGCAGCATGATTTCCGCCTTTACAATGGGTTCTTCCATTTTCAGAATACGAGCAGGATCAGGCATGTTGCTGGGGTTGGACAAATCAAACTGGGTGCCGTCTGTCAGATATACTTTATAAATAACGCTGGGTGCGGTTGTTACCAAATCCAGATTATATTCTCTTTCCAGTCTTTCCTGAATGATTTCCAGATGCAGAAGTCCCAGGAAACCACAGCGGAAACCAAAGCCCAGAGCCACAGATGTTTCCGGTTCAAAGAACAAAGAAGCGTCGTTCAGCTGTAATTTTTCCAGTGCGTCACGAAGGTCAGGATACTTTGCGCCGTCCGCAGGGAACACACCGCAGTAAACCATGGGGTTTACTTTCTTATAACCAGGCAGTGCTTCCGCTGTCGGTCTTGCCGCTTCTGTAACGGTATCGCCTACGCGGGTATCCGCTACGTTTTTGATGCTGGCAGTGAAATAACCTACCATACCCGCATTCAGTTCTTCTACGGGCAGGAAACGACCGGGGCCGAAAATACCAACTTCCACAACATCGAATTCTTTGCCTGTTGCCATCATTTTGACTTTAGAGCCTTTGCGGATGCTGCCGTCAAAGACACGCATCAGAACGATAACGCCGCGATACTGGTCATACACACTGTCGAAAATCAGTGCCTTCAGAGGCGCGTCTACATCACCGCTGGGAGCGGGAATGTCTGTGATGACACGTTCCAGTACTTCTTCAATATTCACGCCGTTTTTGGCGGAAATTTCCGGTGCGTCTTCTGCGGGAATCCCGATAATATCTTCAATTTCCTGTTTTGCCCAAGTAGGGTTTGCGCTGGGCAAGTCAATTTTATTGATAACAGGCAGGATTTCCAAGTTGTTATCCAGTGCCAGATACACGTTTGCCAGTGTCTGTGCTTCAATACCCTGTGCCGCGTCTACGATCAAGATCGCACCTTCGCAGGCTGCCAGAGAGCGGGATACTTCGTAGTTAAAGTCCACATGGCCCGGTGTATCAATGAGGTTGAATTCATATTCTTCCCCATCGTTGGCACGGTAGATCAGACGGACTGCCTGGGACGTGATGGTGATACCCCTTTCCCTTTC
>OHLQ01000537.1_pt1 | contig 16981 bp, 13 predicted proteins | sample 1569081 | NCBI WGS metagenome assembly OHLQ01 (sample SAMEA3879585, study PRJEB24766) | human gut metagenome | biome: human-associated habitat; feature: feces | place: USA | collected 1985/1987 | reverse complement strand
AGAGCGTCAGGCTTTTGGCCGTCTGATCAAAGCTTTTCCATTTACGATCACGGGAATGGGAGAGTTTAAGGAAGCGATCATCACAAGAGGCGGTGTGTCAGTAAAAGAGATACAGCCATCCACGATGGAATCCAAAAAAGTAAAAAATCTGTATTTTACAGGCGAAGTGCTTGACCTGGATGCAGTGACCGGTGGCTATAATCTTCAGATCGCGTGGTCTACAGCATATGCGGCAGCACAGGCGATCGAATAACAGAAAAGAGGAAGGGAGCATTTGATTATGGGTATTAATATTGCAATTGACGGACCGGCAGGAGCAGGAAAGAGCACGATCGCAAAGCGGCTGGCGAAAAAACTTGGATTTATCTATGTGGACACGGGAGCAATGTACCGTGCGATGGCCTATTATTTTTTACAGCATAACATTGATGCAAAAGATGAAAATGCGATCGCGGCAGCATGCCCGGACGTGGATGTCACGATCACTTATGAAAACGGAGAACAGCAGGTACTTTTAAATGGAGAGAATGTAAATGGTGTGATCCGCAATGAGGAAGTTGGAAATATGGCATCTTCCACAAGCGTCTATCCGGTGGTCCGCAAAAAGCTAGTGGAACTCCAGCGTCAGCTTGCAAAGTCTGCAGATGTCATCATGGATGGAAGAGATATTGGAACGTGTGTTCTTCCGGACGCACAGGTCAAAATCTATCTGACAGCAAGTTCTGCGACACGGGCAAAGAGAAGATACGATGAGCTGACGGAAAAAGGAGTAAGCTGTGATCTTGCAGAGATCGAAAAAGATATTATTGACCGTGATTACCGTGACATGCATCGTGAAACATCACCGCTTCGTCAGGCAGAGGATGCTGTTTTGGTTGACAGTTCGGAAATGAATATTGATGAAGTGGTAGATGCCATTTATCAGGTTTATTCAGAGGCAAGATAAGGAAACATAAAATATGAAGATAACATTGGCAAAAAGTGCAGGTTTCTGCTTTGGCGTAAAGCGCGCGGTCGATACCGTGTATGAGCAGCTGGAAATGAGTGCCGCAGAGAGACAGCCAATCTATACATTCGGTCCGATCATCCACAATGAAGAGGTGGTGCGTGATCTGGAAGAAAAAGGAGTGACTGTTTTAGAGAGCGTAGAAGAACTCGAAGAGAGGGCGGCGCATGGCGGAACGGTCATCATCCGTGCACACGGAGTGGAAAAGGGCATATCTGAAAAAATAAAAGAACTTGGCTATACATTGGTGGACGCAACCTGCCCGTTTGTGTTAAAGATACACCGCCTTGTGGAAAAACACAGTGCCGAAGGGGCGCAGATCGTAATTATCGGGAATGAAAAGCATCCGGAAGTAAAAGGAATCAAAAGCTGGTCGCTTGATCCGCATACGGCTGTGATCGCAACCCCGGAAGAGGCAGAAAAATATCAGGCAGAATCTGGGAAAAAGGTATGTATTGTAGCACAAACGACATTTAATTACAATAAATTTCAAGAATTAGTTGAAATTATAAATAAAAAAGGTTATGATATAATTGTTTTAAATACAATCTGCAATGCCACCGAGGAAAGACAGACTGAGGCAGCAAAGATTGCCCGTGATGTGGACGCCATGATTGTCATAGGGGGCAGAAATAGTTCCAATACGCAGAAGTTGTTTGAAATATGTAAAAACGAATGCAACAATACTTACTATATACAAACTGTAAAAGATTTGGATATCACATGTTTTGAGTCCATCGATAGCGTAGGTATTACCGCAGGGGCTTCTACCCCAAACAAAATTATTGAGGAGGTTCAAAAGAATGTCAGAAATGAGCTTTGAACAAATGCTGGAGGAATCATTTAAAACAATAAGAAATGGAGAGGTAGTTGAAGGTACCGTTATCGATGTAAAACCTGATGAGATCGTATTGAATATCGGCTACAAATCAGACGGAATCATTACTCGTAATGAATATACGAACGAAGCTAACGTTGATTTAACAACACTGGTATCTGTCGGCGACACCATGGAAGCAAAGGTTCTTAAGGTAAATGACGGTGAGGGACAGGTATTACTCACATACAAACGTCTCGCAGCAGAAAAAGGCAGCAAGAGATTAGAAGAGGCATTTGAAAACAAAGAAGTATTAACAGCAAAAGTAGCACAGGTATTAGACGGCGGTCTCTGCGTGATCGTGGATGAAACAAGAGTATTTATCCCGGCAAGCCTTGTATCTGATAGCTATGAGAAAGATTTATCCAAGTACAAAGATCAGGATATCGAGTTCGTGATCAGCGAGTTCAATCCAAAACGCAGAAGAATCATCGGCGACAGAAAACAGCTTTTAGTTGCTAAGAAATTAGAGCAGCAGAAAGAGCTGTTTGCAAAGATCAAAGTTGGTGATGTTATGGAAGGAACTGTTAAAAATGTAACAGACTTCGGTGCATTCATTGACCTTGGCGGAGCTGACGGACTGCTTCACATCTCTGAGATGTCATGGGGCAGAGTAGAGAGTCCGAAAAAAGTATTTAATGTTGGTGATCATGTGCGTGTATTCATCAAAGATATCAACGATACAAAAATTGCACTCAGCATGAAATTCCCGGCAGAGAATCCATGGAATGGTGCTGCAGAGAAATATGCGGTTGGAAACGTTGTAAAAGGAAAAGTGGCAAGAATGACAGATTTCGGTGCATTCGTAGAGCTTGCTCCGGGTGTTGACGCATTACTGCATGTTTCCCAGATTGCAAAAGAGCATATTGAGAAACCATCTGATGTATTAAAAGTAGGTCAGGAGATCGAAGCTAAGATCGTTGATTTCAACGAGGACGAGAAGAAGATCAGTCTTTCCATCAAAGCATTACTTGCTCCGGAGACAAATGAGTCAGAAGATGCTGATGTTGCAGATGTCGATATCGATGCAGTTGCAGCAGAAGAGAACTAAATTCCGTATACAGTAATATGGATAAAAATAGGCTTTCACGGAATGTGCAAAGCCTATTTTTGATATGGCATGAAAGTAAATCTGGTTTTACAGAACTTTTGTGCAAAAGGAAACAGGAGGAAAGTAGATTATGCTGGAAACCGATAATTATGAAAAATTTAAAAAGGACATTTTGCAGCTTGCCGGAATTGATCTGAATTCTTACAAGGAAAAACAGATGCGCCGCCGGATCAATACGCTGATCACGAAGAACAACGTTAAGACGTACAATGACTATGTAGCACTGATTAAGAAAGATAAAGAAAAATTTGATCAGTTCATCAATTTCCTGACAATCAATGTTTCTGAATTCTATCGTAATCCGGATCAGTGGAAGATATTAGAGGGACAGGTATTCCCGGAACTGATCAAAAAGTTTGGCAAGAACCTGAAAATCTGGAGTGCGGCATGTTCAACAGGAGATGAACCGTATTCCCTTGTCATGGCACTTTCAAGACAGGTTCCGCTTGCAAATATTAAGATCATTGCAACGGATATCGACAATCAGGTGCTTGATACGGCGAGAATGGGACTGTACAATGAAAAGAGTATTGCCTCTGTGCCGGATGATCTGAAAAAGAAGTATTTTACAAAAGTTGGTTCTTCCTATCAGATTTCAGATGAGATCAAAAAAAGGGTGGAATTTAAAAAGCATGACCTGTTAAAAGATCCCTATCCGAGTGGCTGCAATCTGATCGTCTGCCGTAATGTGGTTATTTATTTCACGGAAGAAGCAAAAGATGTGATCTATCAGAAGTTCCATAAAGCGCTTCAGCCGGGTGGTGTACTTTTCATTGGAAGTACAGAACAGATCATGAATTACAGAGAACTTGGATTTGACAGACATACATCCTTCTTCTTTGAGAAAAAGTAACAGTACATAATTAAAAACAGCTTATCAGGAAATGATAGGCTGTTTTATTATTTGGAGGTTGAAAATGAAAAAAATATATAAAAGAATATTGTCGCTTGGACTGGCTGTGGGTGTGATATTTAGCTTACAGGAAAGCGTACACATTTGTGCGCAGGAAAATACACAGACCACGGAGAGCATTTTTGCAGATTACGGTGATGAGAACGGTGGAGAAACGGATACTGCGGAGCAGATAACCGGGACGGGTGCAGAAGAAAACACGGAACAGACAACTGAGGAGACAGAAACCGGGAAAAATACGGAGCAGACAACTGAGGAGACAGAAAACGGGAAAAACACGGAGCAGGCAATTGAGACAGAAACCGGGGAAATCATGGATGATGACGATACAGAAGAAGCGGAAGAAAGTGTCTGGATGGTGTATGATGGGACAGAAGAGCCGGAGGAACCGGACGAGCCGGAACTGGATGAAGGATTTCATCAGGACGGAAGTATAGCAATCAATGAAACGAATTTTTCGGATAATGAATTTCGCAAAAAAATCAAGAAATATGACACCAATAAAGATGGTCTCTTGGCAGATTCCGAAAACAGGAAGATTACAAAGCTGGAATTTGAGGAAAAAATACAAACGGAGGGAATAGAATATTTACGGTACCTGAAAAAAATTGTTTTGACAGATGGTATCTGCAGTATTATGAATAGCAGTTCGTTGGAAGAGATAGAGATATCGGATGCTTATAAAGTCGATCATTTGAGAGTTGCGTCGTTTTCTGGATGTACCGCATTAAAAAGCCTTTCTATAGATGCGGGTATAGATTTGGATGCAGGAATTGATTTTACAGGATGCCAAAAATTAGAAACACTGACAATAAAAGAATATATGGGAGCTGCATTAGATCTGAGTCCTTGTATTGCACTGAAAAAGCTTGACATTGAAAATCTGTACGGAAAGGATAGAAGTTCAATTGCTAAATTGGATTTGAACAGCCAACAGAAGATTTTGGAACTTTCGTTGAAAGCGATAAAACTGAGTGAAGATTTTGTACTTCCAAAATCAGTTCAAAAAGTTCATGTTGAGGGGGTATCGTCAAAAAAACTGGATTTAAGTAATTATAAAAATTTAAAAGAGTTTTCGGTAGAAGGCTCCACGGAAAATTTACAATTAAACGGATGTGCGAATCTTGAAAAACTGGATATTGAAGATTATTATTTGAAAACCCTGAATTTGTCAGGATGTTCCGGGCTGACTGAGTTTGATACTTTAGACCAGGATAACCTGAAAAATATAGATTTTACCGGCTGTAAAGGTCTGAAAAATCTTCGGATCAGTTCTGGAGGTTTAAAAAAGCTAAATTTACAGGAGTGTAGTAAACTGAAAGAGTTAGAACTGAATGCCGGTAAACTGACTGATTTAAAATTGCCGAAAAAGATACAAAAAATAACTTTTGAAAATTTACTGCTGACTAGTCTCGATTTAAGTAAATATAACAAACTTGAGGAAGTGTATTTTGAGGGAGAGGCACCGAAACTAGAAAAAATAAAATGTGTGAATACATCGTTGAAAATTTTTGACGTGGATCGATTTGAAAAACTTGAGAAACTAAGAGAATTGGATCTGAGCAATAATAAGTATTTAAAAGAGGCTGAATTTGCCGCATATGGCTATGGAACATATGTTGATCCTGTAATTCCTAATATTGAAAGAATCAATCTCAGCAACTGTAAAAACCTTAAAACGTTTGCATGTCATAAGGCACCGAAATTAAAAACGGTTAACGTGAATCTCACAGAGCTTGATGTTGCATATACAGGGGTTGGAAGCATAGATATATCCAAATTTAAAAAATTAGTTACCTATCGCTGTGCAGGAAATAATCTTACGAAACTGGATGTGACAAAAAATAAAAAGTTGCGTACATTAGACTGCCAGAAAAACAGACTGAAATATTTGGATTTGAGAAAATCTACAAATCTGACCAATATAGAGCTGAACGATAATGAACTTACCAGTTTTGATATTAGTAATATATCAGGGCTGGGATGGTATAAATTTGATAATCAGTATTATACAGTTGAAAAGGGGAAAAAGATCGATCTGGCAAAATTGCCGGGATTTGATATGTCAAAGATTGGAGAAGTAACAGGAGGAACCAGAAGTGATGGAGGATATGGTTCTGTTGTTACACTGACGGATAAAAAAACAAACACGGTTTCTTATGAATATGATGTTCAGAATGGCTGGTATCAGACATTTCATATAAAATTTGAAAATCCGGATAATTTAGCCAGCATAAAAAAAGCAAAATGTACACTCAATAAAAATACTTATACATACGATGGCAAAGCGAAGAAACCGTCTGTGACGGTTACATTGAAAGGGAAAAAATTAAAACAAGGCACTGATTATACCGTGAAGTATAAAAATAATAAAAAAAGCGGCATTGCAACAGTACTGGTCAGTGGAAAAGGTGCGTATATTGGAACAGTCACAAAAACATTTAAAATATTGCCGAAAAAAACATCTTTTACGAAAAGTGTCAGCGTAAACGCCGGGGAGATAGAGCTATCCTGGAAAAAAGCAGATAGTGCCACCGGATATGAGATACGTTATAGTACTGATTCAAAGATGAAGAAAAATGTGCAGAAAAAAGTGATTACCAGAAATAAAAACACCACATTAAAAATAAAGAAACTGAAAAATAATGCGGTGTATTATGTGCAGATACGAACATATAAGCTGGCAGATGGCAAAAAGGTTTACAGTGCATGGAGTAAGGCTGGCCAGATCAGATTATAAAAGGAATGGATGGCAGCTTACAGTTTTTTCTTACAGATAAACTGCAGTACATGCATACAATATTCTTTCTGCATTTCACTGGAAGCAACAAAATCTTCTGACAGTTCAAAATAACTTTTTTTATCTTTAAACATAAGATGGAATGCCGGTTTTTGTATTTCCTGATACTGGGGAACAAAAATGGCATTCTTTTTTTTATAGCAGGTTCCTGCGGTAGCTTTTTTTCTTCGTTCTTTTGGAATCGAGGCAGCAAGGCTTGAGGGAATGGCGAGATCTTCCTCAGGCAGATACCAGTAATTTTTATAATCAGAAAGAAAATATTTGAGTTCCCCTGTATATAAACGGACACAGAGTGTTGTCTGGTCTGTATCGACAACCAGATGGAAATCCTCATAATGACAGGAAACACGTTTAGGAACCGGAAAAATGTTTTGCATGGAAAAGAGAATCTCCCTGCAGGGTTTGCCGTCATAGGAGACAGATTCATTGGCACAGATGGATGTCACATTAAATGCGCCCTCAAACAGCTTTACATAGGACAGTACGGAGAGAAGCTTTGGCATATCGATAACATCCTCATAATTGTGCTGCTTTAAAAGAGAGATAAGTTTTTTATCTGGATTTTTCTGACATGCCTTGTATACATCTATCAGTTCACCACCGTTATATGCGTCCTCGCGTTCTAAACCAATGAATTGCTCTACCGTTTTCTGCTTTAAATTTGGAAGGGCAAAAAGAAAACGAAAGCCTGAGATCATTTTATAGATGTCAACATATTCATAAGCGGAAAATGGTTCTGGTATTTTGTACTTCTGACATTTGTTTGTCAGGTACGGAATATCAAAACCGATTCCGTTAAACGTGATGATCGTATCAAAATTTTGCAGATAATCCAAAAATGCATGCAGTACATCCGATTCATCTGCCGGAGTTTCTGCAAAAAACTGATCGACAATAAGCAGATTTTCTTTCCGCGCAGCGCATCCGATCAGATAGAGTGATGTGCGTGCAGCTGAAAATCCGGTTGTTTCTATATCAAAAAAAAGAGAATTCTCTGTAAATATCAGTTCTGCCAGTGAATTATCTGCTGTAAAAGGCATTTCTTCGTGCCAGTGTTTCATATAAATCCTCCCTGATTTCCTTCATAATAAACTATTTTATCACATATAAAAAGAAAAAGAAAATGCCATTAATTGATGGAATTATCTCAATAATTGTGAAAACTTTGTCAAAAGGTTCTAAAAAAAATACAAGGAATAGATGGAATATGTATCATTTTGTGGTATAATCAATAGGATAAATGTTCTATGAGACATATCATAGAATAGAATACAATTAAGAGAAAGTGGGGCACGAAAAATGGGTTTAAAGACATTTAAAGGTGGCGTCCATCCTTACGAAGGCAAGGAATTAGCAAAGGATGCGCCGATTGTGGAAGTTTTACCCAAGGGCGACCTGGTGTATCCGTTATCACAGCATATCGGAGCACCTGCAAGTCCGATAGTGGCGAAAGGCGACAGAGTATTAAAGGGACAGAAAATCGCAGAAGCGGGCGGTTTTGTATCATCTCCAATTTATGCATCTGCTTCCGGTACTGTAAAAGCTATTGAACCGCGTCGTGTGGCAGTTGGCGATATGGTCAATTCCATCGTGATCGAAAACGACGGAGCGTTCGAAGAGGTTTCTTATACGCCATGTGAAGATGTGACAGCTTTATCAAAAGAAGAGATCATTGGTAAAGTAAAAGAGGCCGGTGTTGTCGGCATGGGAGGTGCGGGTTTCCCGACTCATGTGAAGTTATCACCAAAAGAACCGGAAAAAATTGAGTATATCATTGCAAACTGTGCAGAGTGTGAACCATATCTGACCGCAGATTATCGGAGAATGTTAGAAAATCCGGAAGAGCTGATCGGAGGTATGAAGATCATTCTTCAGATTTTTGACAAGGCAAAGGGTGTATTCGGTATTGAGAATAACAAACCGGACTGTATTGAAAAACTGCAGGAACTTGTAAAGGATGAACCGCGTATTGAAGTATGTCCATTAGAAACAAAGTATCCGCAGGGTGGTGAGCGTCAGTTGATTTATGCTGTGACAGGACGTTCCATCAATTCCAAAATGCTTCCGGCAGATGCAGGATGCATCGTTGACAACGTTGAGACGATCATTGCCATCTACAATGCAGTTAAACTTGGCAAGCCGGTAACAAACCGTATTTCTACGATCACAGGTGATGCGGTAGAGTATCCAGGTAACTTTTTATATAATATTGGTACGAGTTATCAGGAACTTGTCGATGCGGCAGGTGGATTTAAAGTACAGCCTGAGAAGATTATTTCCGGTGGTCCGATGATGGGATTTGCCATGTTTGGATTAGACGTTCCGACCACAAAGACATCATCCTCCCTGTTATGTATGTCACAGGATGAGGTTGCTGCTGCAGAAAAGTTACAGACAGCATGTATCAACTGTGGACGCTGTGTAGAAGCATGTCCGGAGCAGTTGATTCCATCGAGACTTGCGAAGTTCTCAGATAAGGGACTTTCCGAAGAATTTGAAAAATGGCATGGCTTAGAGTGTGTTGAGTGCGGAAGCTGCAGTTTTGCATGCCCGGCTAAGAGACAGCTTGCACAGTCTATCAAGACCATGAAAAAACAGGTTCTTGCAGCAAAACGCAAAAAATAATGGAAATATGAAAAATAAATTTTTAAAACTGAAGAAAGAGGTGGATTCCTGTGAGTGATTTATATCATGTTTCATCATCACCACATGTGCGTTCTAAAGATACGACGGAAAGAATCATGCTTTATGTAATTATTGCATTGCTTCCGACAACCTTATTTGGTATTTATAACTTTGGATACAGAGCACTGATTTTAATTTTAGTAACAATCGCATCCTGTGTTGCATCAGAGTGGATCTTCAATAAGATCGTACATAAAAAACAGACGATCAATGATTTAAGTGCTGTTGTAACCGGTCTGCTTTTAGCATTAAACCTTCCGGCTACACTTCCATGGTGGGAAGCAGTACTCGGCGGTGTATTTGCAATCGTGGTTGTAAAATGTATGTTCGGCGGATTAGGACAGAACTTCATGAACCCTGCTCTGGGTGCAAGATGTTTTCTTCTGATTGCATTTGCAGCTAACATGACGAACTTTACGATCGATTCCTATACCGGAGCAACGCCGCTTGCAGCAATGAGAAATGGTGATCCGGTCAATACGATGGATATGCTGATCGGACGTACAGCCGGAACAATCGGTGAGACTTCCGCGATCGCGATTCTGATTGGTGCAATTTTCCTGATTTTAATGGGTGTTATCGATCTTAGAATCCCGGCAAGCTATATTATCACATTTATTGTTTTCATGCTTCTTTTCAGCGGACATGGTGCTGACTGGACTTATATTACAGCACAGCTCTGCGGTGGTGGTCTCATGCTTGGTGCATTCTTTATGGCTACTGATTATGTTACTTCACCGATCACACCAATGGGACAGATCATCTTTGGTATCTGCTGTGGTATCTTTACCGGACTGTTCCGTTGCTTTGGTGCAAATGCAGAAGGTGTTTCTTTTGCAATCATCTTAAGCAATATCTTAGTTCCGATGATCGAGAAATATACAGTTCCGAGAGCATTTGGTATGGTAAAAGAAGCCAAAAAGCAGGAAGGAGGCAAATAAGATGAATAAGAAGATCGTTCATGACGCATTAATTTTATTTGCTTTTACAATCGTACTTGGACTTTTACTTGGAGTTGTGTACGGTGTCACAAAACCTTCAATTGACAAGGTAAATGAAGAAAAAACACAGAATGCCTACAAACAGGTATTTACAGATGCAGATCATTTTACAGATTATGCAGATTTTGATGCAGACGCAGCACAGGCTCTGTTAGATGAAAACGGATATTCCGATGAGATCGAGACAGTAGTTGCAGCACAGGATGCATCCGAAAATACACTTGGTTATGTATTTACGGTAACCGCAAAGGACGGAAGCCAGGGATCTATCACATTCTCCGTAGGTATCCAGAATGATGGAACTGTAAATGGTTATTCCATCACATCTATTTCTGAGACACCTGGTCTTGGTATGAAGGCGCAGGAAGAAGATTTCTACGGTCAGTTTGAAAACAAAAAAGTAGATTCCTTTACCGTTGTTAAGTCAGCTCCGTCAGCCGACAACGAGATCGAAGCAATTTCAGGTTCTACCATTACATCAAAAGCTATGGCTAACGGTGTAAATGCCTGCCTGACATACTTCCAGAATGTTTTAGCGGGAGGTACAAATTAATGAACAAAAATGTAGAACGTTTATATAACGGTATTATCAAGGAGAATCCTACCTTCGTTCTGATGCTTGGTATGTGTCCGACATTGGCGGTTACTTCCTCAGCAATCAATGGACTTGGTATGGGACTTTCCACAACAGTGGTACTTATTTTATCCAATATGCTGATTTCAGCATTCCGTAAAGTGATCCCGGATGGTGTCCGTATGCCGGCATTCATCGTAATCGTTGCATCACTTGTTACCATGGTTCAGTTTATCATGCAGGCATATACACCAAGCCTTTCCGAGTCTTTAGGTGTATATATTCCTCTTATCGTAGTAAACTGTATCATCCTTGGACGTGCAGAAAGTTATGCTTCTAAGAACCCGGTAATCCCGTCTATGTTTGATGGTATTGGTATGGGACTTGGATTTACATTTGGTCTTACCTGCATCGGTTTGATCCGTGAACTTTTAGGAGCAGGTCAGATCTTCGGATTCCAGATCTTATCCTTAAAATGGTTTACACCGATCACAATTTTCGTTATGGCTCCTGGTGCATTCTTAGTATTGTCCTGTCTGGTTGCTATTATGAACATTGTAAGAGCGAAGATGGAAGCAAAAGGAAAACCGTTAGCAGAGCCTGCAGGATGCTTGAGCGGCGACTGCTCCGGCTGCAGCCAGGCTGCACACTGCAGCGGTAAAGCAACTGTAAAAGCAGATGCTGCCGGAAAAGAAGAGTAGGAGGATAGGTACAGATGAAAGAATTACTTTTGATTGCAATCGGTTCTGCGATTGTAAATAACGTTGTATTAAGTCAGTTCCTTGGTATCTGTCCGTTCTTAGGAGTTTCCAAGAAAACAGAGACAGCAGCCGGAATGGGCGGTGCAGTTGTGTTCGTTATCACGATTTCCTCGTTTGTAACAGCACTGATCTATAAATTTATTCTTGCAAACAGCTATCTGATGAGCAAGGGGATCGATCTTACTTATTTACAGACGATCGTATTTATTCTTGTTATCGCAGCATTAGTACAGTTTGTTGAGATGTTCTTAAAGAAATCAATGCCGGCATTGTATCAGAGTTTAGGTGTATACCTTCCTCTTATCACTACAAACTGTGCCGTATTAGGTGTTGCATTAACAAACGTTACAAAAGAATATGGAATCTTAGAGAGTGTTGTAAATGGTTTTGCAACTGCATTCGGATTCCTGATCGCGATCGTTCTGATGGCAGGTCTGCGTGAAAAAATTGAATACAATGATATTCCAAAACCATTTCAGGGTACTGCGATCGTTCTGATCACAGCAGCTTTGATGTCTATCGCGTTTATGGGATTCTCAGGAATGATTTAGGAGGAAAAATAAGATGAACGTTACAGCAATATTAGTTGCAGCCCTTGTTGTGGGCGGCGTAGGTATCTTGATTGGATTTTTCCTTGGTATTTCCGGAGAAAAATTCAAAGTAGAAGTAGATGAGAGAGAAGTAGCCGTTACAGAGGCTCTTCCTGGAAATAACTGTGGTGGTTGTGGTTATGCCGGATGTTCCGGACTTGCTGCAGCGATCGCAAAAGGTGAAGCACCAGTCAACCAGTGTCCGGTCGGCGGAGCTCCAGTTGCAGCTAAGATCGGTGCAATCATGGGTGTAGATGCAGGTGCAGGTGAGAAAAAAGTTGCTTTCGTAAAATGTGCAGGAACCTGTGACAAGACACAGAAAGATTACGAGTATACTGGTAATGAGGATTGTGCATCTATGATGTTCGTTCCAAACGGTGGACCAAAGGCATGTAACTATGGATGTTTAGGTTTTGGCTCCTGCGTAAAGGCATGTCCGTTTGATGCAATCCATATCGTAGATGGTATAGCGCTGGTTGATAAAGAAGTATGTAAGGCATGTGGTAAATGTGTGGCTGCCTGCCCGAAACACTTAATCGAGCTGGTTCCTTACTCAGCAAAACATATTGTTCAGTGTAGTTCTAAGGATGTCGGCAAGAATGTAATGAAGGCATGTTCCGTTGGATGTATCGGATGTCATCTCTGTGAGAAGAACTGTCCGAAGGATGCCGTACATGTCATTGACAATGTAGCATATATTGATCAGGAAAAATGTGTCGGATGTGGTATCTGTGCACAGAAATGTCCGAAGAAGATTATTCTGTAATCTGATTCAGTTATGAATTAAAAATAGAAAAAGAGCAGACTGTTTTGATGAGCAGCCTGTTCTTTTTTTATTTTTATAAAATAATGATAAAAAATTGCAGATAATAGTATTATATGATAAAATATTATCAAGTCATAATATATTTTTGTTAAAATTATACAAAGTGGGTGAACGAAATGGAACTTATTTACACAAATGATAATTGTACCGGATGCAACAAATGTGTAAGAGACTGTCCCGTGCTGATCGCCAATGTAGCGACTGATGCAGGAAAGGTAACGGTCGATCCTGAAAAATGTATTGCATGTGGGGCATGTTTTGATGCATGTGAGCATAATGCCAGAGAATATCAGGATGACACAAAATCATTTTTTACAGCATTAGAAGCAGGAAAAAAGATTTCTGTTATTTTAGCTCCTGCATTTTTGGCAAATTATCCGCATGAGTATAAAAAGGTACTTGGATATCTGAAGGAAAAAGGTGTAAATCATATTTACAGTGTTTCTTTCGGTGCAGATATCACGACATGGGGATATTTAAAATATATTACAGAACATCAGTTTCTGGGTGGCATTTCCCAGCCATGTCCGGCAGTTGTCAATTATGTGGAAAAATATATTCCGGAATTACTGCCGAAAATGATGCCGATTCATAGTCCGATGATGTGTATGGCAATTTACATAAAAAAATATTTAAAATGTGATGATGAACTTGCATTTATCAGTCCTTGTATCGCAAAGAAGACAGAGATTACAGATCCAAATTGCTATGGCTATGTAAAATATAATGTGACATTTAAAAAGCTTTTTGAAACGATTGGAAATAAATATCAGGGCTGTAAGGAATATGAGGACGAACTGGAATATGGCATGGGTGCTCTTTATCCGATGCCGGGTGGTTTAAGAGAAAACGTAGAACATTTCCTTGGAAAAGAACAGGTGGTAAGACAGGTAGAAGGCGAAAAGGAAGCCTATCGCTATCTGCATGAGTATTTAGAACGTATCAAAAAGAATAAGAGACAGCCGTTTATGGTCGATATTTTAAACTGCTCTAAGGGATGCATCTATGGAACAGCTACTGAGTTAGAGCGCAATACGGATGATGTTATGCTCACACTCAGTGATATGAGAAACAAAACGGCAAATGCAGGAGCAGACGCGAAAAGAGGATTGTTTGGCAAGAAGACAAAGAATGGTTCACCATGGGACGAATCCGTACCGGAGAAGGATCGTTTGGTAAATCTGATGAAAGCATTTGAAGATTTAGATATCAATGATTTTGTACGCAAATATACAAACAAAAGTGTTGAGATTAAAGAGCCTGCGGAGCATGAAATGCAGGAGATTTTTGCTTCCATGAATAAGACGGATGCTGCCAGCCAGAAAATGAATTGTGAGTCCTGTGGTTATTCTTCCTGTCGCAATATGGCAAGGGCAATTTATAATGGTGTAAATGTCAAGGAAAACTGTGTACATTATGTCAAGAGTGTTGCGGAGAATGAAAAAGAAAAGATCCAGAATCTGATGGAAGAGGAACAGCAGAAACAAGAAATTCATAATCAGAAACTTGCCGATATTACAGAACAGTTTGTATCTTTGAGTGAAAATATTGATCAGCTGGGTGACGCGAATGAAACTTCGGCAAATGAGGCGACCACGCTTGCACAGCATATTCAGGAGATCTCCAATTTCTGTCAGGAGTTAAACAGTTCATTGGCAACGATGTCTGATTTTATCAATATTTATAAAGCAAGCAATGAGGATATTTCTTCCATAGCAGGGCAGACAAATCTTCTTTCCCTGAATGCTTCCATAGAGGCGGCAAGGGCTGGAGAGGCTGGACGTGGATTTGCAGTAGTTGCAAGTGAGATACGTGAATTGTCCGATTCGACGAAAAAACTGATTGTAGAGAACAATGCAAAAGCAGAAGAAATCATTCCTAAGATTAATGCAAGCATTGATTCTATCAAAGATCTGATTGAAAATATCAATGAAATGAATGAGAAGGTGGCAACGATTGCAGCAACATCGGAGGAAATTTCGTCACAGACATCCTGTGTACAGAGTATGGCAGATGAACTGCGTGATGCGGTAGAAAATATTTAAGCAAATAGAATTGGTTTGCATAAAAAGCAGTAAAAAGGTGACATTACGTTTCCTGCCAATATTATATGACATAAAAAACATCCGGCAACTAAAAAAGGTCTGCCGGATGTTTTTTGATCAAATAGATTTAAAACTGATTTTGTGTAAATATTACAAGCTCCTGCATCTTTGAGGCAATAGTATCAAGGATATCTGTATTTTTATTTTCGGCTTCTAATGTTTCGTGTGCATGAGCAGTAAGCTCTTCTGAGATGGCAGAGAGTGTCTGGACGGAATCAGAAATGACCTGGTTTGCATCTTTTAACTCTGAGGTACTTACGGTCAGGTTCTGGATACCACTCTGAATGGAGAGCGTGTTTTCCTGAATCGAGGAGAAACTGTTTGCCGTGTTTTTAGCACTTTCTTTTTCCTGATTGATTCCATCGATCATTTGCTGGATGACTGTGACAACTTCGTTGATAGCTGAAGTAACATTTTGGATCAGTTCCGTGATCTTTACAGTTGCTTCTTTTGTCTGGGAAGCCATTCCGGTAATCTCTGATGCAACCACTGCAAATCCCTTCCCGGCATCTCCGGCTCTTGCAGCTTCAATACTTGCGTTTAATGCAAGCAGACTGGTCTGGGAAGTGATACCGCCGATCAGTTCCACGATAGAATGCATTTCTTCCATGTTATGGTTCAGAGTTTCTAACTTTGATGCGGCATCCACGCTGTTTTGGACAGAGGTATCTACCTGGCTGGCGAGAAGCTGCATGGAACTACTGCCTTCTGTCACGATATCTAAAGTGTGTTTCATGTTTGCATCGATCTGCTGTGTTACATCATTGACGATCACAATCTTATCCTGAATTTCCTGTGTCTGGGAACCCTGTTCCATTACGGCATTCGTTGCTTCGGCAGCACCGCTTGATACTTCCTGCATTGCATGCTGTGTGGTCTGAGCTGCAGTGCTCAATTTATCAAGCTCCTGATGGATGCTGTTGATCTTCTGATTGACGTGGTCTGATAATTCAGAGAGGTTTGCCAGCAGTTTTTCGGACTGTGACTGTGATTCCTCTGCATGCTGTATTTTCTGTGCCATATTGATATTTAATGTCTGTGATGTAAAATAAGAATAAATACCGACCATGATCATGATGACAACCTGGATCACGGCATTGTCCTGTCCGGAGTAGCCAAACTTTCCGGTCTGAGCCCCCATAATTGTAATGATGAGACTTTCGATGACTGTTCCGGTATTGATTATGAGAGAGTATTTGGCATCATTATAAACTGAGATGATTAAGATCATCGGGATAACAAATAAAAATACGAGACCGTTGGTTGCAGTGAAGATTGCAAAACTGTAAAAAACAGCGAAACCGATGGCAACAAGATGCTGGATCGCGGGTGTTTCATGTGACTTATTCCAAAAGAAAAACTCTGCAATAACCGGTCCAAAACCCAAAACTGCGAAGATAATGATATATCCCCAGGTTTGAAGTCCGGAAAGCGCCTGCAGGATACAGAAAAGTGTCATGATACTTGAATCAATCAGATGTGCATACATACAGGTTTTATTATTTCGTTCAAGATCGCTGAAAGTGGTTTGCTTCATAAATAAAGTCTCCTCTTATATATAGTTATTCAGTAGGAATGGTGAAAAAACTTTGGTTCTATTGTACTACTTTTAAGTGGAAGATACAAGAAACTTACGCTGGGCTATTTGAAAATTCTTCTAAATAGGAAAGATAACGTTCAGACAGCTTTACTTTCGTATAAACTTCTGCATATTCCTTTGGCGGGAGTGTAT
>OHLQ01000519.1_pt1 | contig 17546 bp, 20 predicted proteins | sample 1569081 | NCBI WGS metagenome assembly OHLQ01 (sample SAMEA3879585, study PRJEB24766) | human gut metagenome | biome: human-associated habitat; feature: feces | place: USA | collected 1985/1987 | reverse complement strand
TTGTTGCGGCAAAAGAAGCCGGAGCGGATAAAATCTATAAAGTCGGAGGCGCGCAGGCGATTGCCGCTCTTGCTTACGGAACGGAAAGCATATCGAAAGTAGATAAGATCGTCGGCCCGGGGAATATTTATGTCGCACTGGCAAAAAAGGCGGTATATGGTCATGTTAGTATTGACTCTATCGCAGGTCCGAGTGAAATACTCGTGCTTGCAGATGAAACGGCGAACCCGCGTTATGTTGCCGCAGATCTTTTGTCTCAGGCGGAACATGATGAAATGGCAAGCGCGATTTTAGTGACAGTAAGTATGGAATTGGCAGAGAAAGTTTCCGAGCAGACAGAACTTTTTATCAGTCAATTATCACGGGGAGAGATTATCAGAAAATCTCTCGATAATTACGGACATATTCTTGTGGCGGATACAATGGATGAGGCGATTGACGCCGCAAATGAAATTGCATCAGAGCACCTTGAAATCATGACTGCATCCCCATTTGAAGTGATGACAAAGATCCGAAATGCAGGCGCTATATTTATCGGGGAAAATTCAAGCGAACCGCTTGGCGATTATTTTGCGGGACCGAATCACGTTCTTCCGACAAACGGAACTGCAAAATTTTTCTCTCCTCTTTCTGTAGATGATTTTATTAAAAAATCAAGTATTATTTCCTACTCAAGGGAAGCACTTGAAAAAATTCATTCGGATATCGAACGGTTTGCCGAAGCTGAACATTTGACAGCTCATGCAAATTCGATAAAGGTTCGTTTTGAATCAGAACGAGGAGAGTAATATTATGAGTGAAAAAAACAAACGTATAGCGGTTTGCACGCGAAAAACAAAAGAGACAGATATCACCTTGTCTGTTAATTTAGACGGTCAGGGGAAAAATAAAATAGATACGGGGATTGCTTTTTTTGATCACATGCTTGACGGATTTGCCAGACATGGACTGTTTGATCTTGAGGTAAAAGTAGACGGAGATCTTGAAGTGGACAGTCATCATACAATAGAAGATGTGGGAATTGTCCTTGGAACAGCAATTAAAAAAGCGCTCGGAGATAAGGCCGGAATTAAAAGATATGGTTATTTTATTCTTCCGATGGATGAAGTGCTTGCTCTTTGTGCAGCAGATCTTTCGGGACGTCCTTATTTTAAGTTTGACGCCGGATTTACAACAGACAAATTAGGGACAATGGATACAGAAATGGTGAAAGAATTTTTCTATGCCGTTTCTTATGCAGCGGGTATGAATCTGCATATCCGTGTATTGTCCGGCGGCAATAACCATCATATGATCGAAGCAATGTTCAAGGCATTTGCGAGGGCGTTAGATGAAGCAACCGGCTATGATCCGCGTATCACGGATGTGTTGTCCACAAAAGCCTGTAGGAAAACTTGCGATTCCTGCAGAAATCTGTCTTAGGTATATATCACAAAAGAAAAACGTGTATGGCTTGTTAAGAAAATGCAGGAATGGAGAGTTTTTAAATATGGAACACAAAAATATTGTTGCCACCATTTACTTAAAAAATGGACAGGCAGTAAAAGGCATGGATAATTTTGAACCAATGGGCTGGGACGTGATCAGTCTGGCACGTCTTTATAATGACAGCGGTATCGATAAAATCATCATTTTTGATCTCTCAGACGATGACGAAGAACACGAGAAGAATATCCATACCATCAAAAATATCAACCGCAATGTCGAGATCAAAGTCTGCGCAGGTGGAAACATCAGCCGCTTTGAGGATGTCAAGAAGTTTATTTATGCCGGATGCCTGCAGGTTATTGTAAACGGTGCAAAATCAAACAGCATGGATATTGCAAGAGAGGCGAGCGACCGTTTTGGAAAAGAGCGCATCCTTGTTTCCGTGGCAAATGTTGATTTTGTATTCAAACATCAGGAGGAGATGCAGGAGCATTTTCACGAACTTCTGGTTTTAAACACCAGCGTTTTGACGGCAATCGAAAATATTACAGACGTTCCGTATGTCGTATATTTTGAGGAATGCGATTACGAGAAAATTATTGAGACCTTAAAACGCGAAAATGTACGCGGAATTGCCGGATCTTTTATCAATGATCCTGAGACAGATATCATGGAAATGAAAGCACAGCTCTCTGCAGGCGGGATCAAGATGGATAATTTCGAACCGGCATTAAAATGGGCAGATTTAAAGAAAAATTCGGATGGCATGGTTCCGGTTATTGTGCAGGATTACCGCACGGATGAGGTTTTGATGCTTGCCTACATGAACGAAGAGGCTTTTGAAACGACGATCAATATCGGAAAGATGACCTATTACAGCAGAAGCCGCCAGGAGTTATGGATCAAAGGTATGACATCCGGACATATCCAGTATGTAAAGTCACTGACCGCAGACTGTGATTATGATACGATCTTAGCGAAAGTATCACAGATCGGTGCAGCCTGTCACACCGGAAATGTTTCCTGTTTCTTTAATGAGATCGTCAAAAAGGAGTATATGGAGAAAAATCCGCTGAAAGTATTAGAGGATGTCTATGCGATTATTTTAGACCGCAAGGCAAACCCGAAAGAGGGGTCATACACGAACTATCTGTTTGACAAAGGACTCGATAAGATCTTAAAGAAGATCGGAGAAGAGGCATCAGAAATCATCATCGCAGCCAAAAATCCGGATCCGGAAGATATCAAATATGAGATATCCGATTTCATGTATCATATGATGGTGCTGATGGCGGAAAAGGGAGTTACGTGGGAGGAGATCACACAGGAGCTTTCACAGAGGTAATATACGAAGGACATTTACAGGCAGAAATTACTTGTAAATGTCCTTTTGCAGGTTCGTCATGAATAACAAATATTTATGAAAGAGAGATTACAATGATACCATTAAAAATAGAAACACTGTTAAAAGGCCGCGTGGTTGAACATGATCGGGTAGAATATAAAACAGGATGGAACCCAAATGATATCATTCATTCTATTTGTGCTTTTGCAAATGATTATGACAATACAAACGGTGGATATATTGTGATCGGTGTAAAAGAAGAAAATGGGATGCCGGTATTTCCTTTAGAAGGGGTACCAAAAGAGGATCTGGATTCCATCCAACAGGAAATTTTTCAGTATTGCAATCAGATCGTTCCAAGATATATTCCGAGAATGGAAATCATTGATTATCAGAATTCCGGAATTTTTTTGATTTATCTTTGGTGTTCTGCTGGTGACAGTGGTCCATATCAGGCGCCTAAAACTGTTTATCTGGAAAAAGGAATGAAAGCGGATAAAAATTTGAAATACTGGATCCGTCCTGCATCACTGACTACGGATGCAAAACAGGATGAGATTTCAGAATTGTTTGATAAATTTAATTCCGTTCCGTTTGATGATCGTGTAAATCGCAAGGCAACAATTGATAATATCAGACATTACTCCTTGCCGAAGAAGTCGCCGATGAGACAGATACAGAATTGGATATTAGAAATATCGGGGTTTTAATGTTTGCAGAACATCCGGAAAAATTTATCCCAGGATCATACATTGAGTTAATCCGGTTTAATACAAAAGAAGCAGAGGCATCCGATGATTTTATTGAAAAAACCTTTACAGGTCCTATCTGGAAACAGGTTCAGGATGCATTAGATTACATTAACACAAATGTTATTGAAGAAAAAGTTGTAAAACTTCAGGGGCAGGCGGAATCAGAACGATTTTTTCATAAATCATATCGTGAACAGGAACCTGTTGAAATCCGGATTTACGTCGACAGTATCCAGATACTCAATTATCCGGGATTGGCAAAATGGATTAATCTTGAGCGATTTGCCGAAGGCAGGATCAAAGGCAGAAAATACAGGAACAGACGGATTGGAGAATTATTTAAAGAAATTGATTTGTCAGAGAAAAAAGGCACAGGTATTCCCAAAATATTACGTGAACTTAAGAAAAATGGTTCTCCTGGACCGGAATTTGATATGGATGATGACAGAACATATTTGAATACAATTATTCATATCCGCGATGGATTTGATAAAAATGAGATTATGTCCGAATCAATGTCCAAATCAATGTCCGAATCAATGTCCGAATTAGAAATTGCCAGAATACAGGTAATATTACAATATCTGACTGTTCATGATACCATTAACAGTGCAAAAGCGGCTGAATTACTGGATGTAGAGAAAAAGACCGCAAGCCGGCTGTTGTCAAAAGCTGAAAAAGTAGAAGTTCTGATCAGCAAAGGCAAAACGAAAGACAAAGTTTATATGAAAAAATAATTTTGGTATATCAGATAAAATCCTGAAAATGAAAATTGGAGACTCCATGTTTGAAAAAATAAAACAACTTATGACTGGTAATCTGTCAAAAGGCGGCAGGCAGGTCTACATCGATGATCTGCGCGTCATAGCGACCGTATTTGTGATCGGGGTGCATACAGTCTCACTGGCTGCCACGATGACAGAATACGGAAGCATCCCATTCCGGGTGCTTACCATCTTTAATTTTATATTTTTGTCCTGCAACCTGCTTTTTGTCATGTTAAGCGGAGCATTATTGCTCCCGGTAAAAAATGAATCGATCGGCAATTTTTTCCGGAAACGTTTCACAAAAGTTGCAATTCCGCTGGTTGTCTATTACATTCTGTATATCGTGGCAAAGGAAGGACTTGTCTGGCTGAGACCGGACCACTGGATTCTGATGTTGAGGCGTATTTTAACGGGGGCTCCAATGGAGGCACCTCATTTCTGGCTGGTCTATGTTATCATCTGGCTGTATGTACTGACGCCGTTTATGCGGTATATTGTACATAATATTCCCGATACCGTATTGTCTGGTGTGATAGGGGTCGTATTTGCAATTTGTGCATTGGACACCTATCTACCACTTTACGGAATCAACTCTGTGTTTGGCATTGTGGTGGATTCTTATGCGGGCACTTTTTTACTTGGATATTTTCTTTCTGAAAAATGCAGCAGAAAGATAGAAAATTTTTTCATGTTTACAGGATTTCTATCATTTATTGAAACCTGTATGTGGATCTGGAACGGAAATGATTATGCCAATTATATTTATCAGAATTCGCCCACAATGATGTGTTTTACGGCAGCTATCTTTTTGTTGGTAAAGCGCCTTTGTGCAGTGGATCAGCCGGTACAGTTATTCTATTCTGCTGATCCACTGGGGTGTACTTCATTTTGTGGTCAAACAGAAACTGCATGTCAATGTGCTCGGCGGTGGCATTGTCGGCGGCTGTATTGTGATGATGGTACTGACTCTTTTTATCTCAGCAATCGGTGCAATGATCCTTGACAATACGCTGCTGAAATGGATCCAGAAACCTTTTACAAAAAAGCAGAGACAGAAATAAAAATACAAGGTATGAATTTGTCCATAGATTCATAAAATGATATCAAAAATCAGAATAAAAAAACGATGTTTACTTAAAAACGGTCACTGGTATACATAATATTTTTATGGTAAATCAGTGCCAGGACACAGAACTGCTGTATGAAATCAGTCATATAATTTTATGCAGATGGACTGGCACAGAAATGGAGTGTTCTATGGACAGACAGACAGTCGAACGGCGCAGGGAATATGTGCAGAATATCCGCAATTCTTTTTATGAGGAAAACGGGATGCAGAAGAGAGAGACCAGAGAGGTGGATGATTCTGCACCGGAAATGGGGCTTGCGGCAGCACTGAAACTGCGCATTTTTTTATCTGTATGTATATTTGCAGCTTTTTTAGGCTGCATGTATACCCATACGGATTTGTGTGGTTACAGCACGCAGACGATCACAGAAATGATCTGTGATAATCATTATTATACAAATCTGAAAAATTATGTTATGATACATTGAGCGCAAGTGAGTCAACATACATGTATGATTGACGAACAGCGAAATTTGAGCGCGAAAGAAGAAATGGAAAGGATTTTTTTAAATGACAAAATTAGCTTTATCCGATGAGATACTGATGAAGATTGATAAACCGGCGCGCTATATCGGTAACGAGTTAAACAGCGTGGTAAAAGAGAAAGATACGGTTGATATCCGATTTGTGATGTGTTTCCCGGATGTTTATGAGATTGGAATGTCACATCTTGGTATCCAGATTTTATACGATATGTTAAATAAAAGAGAGGACGTCTGGTGTGAGCGCGTCTATTCCCCATGGCCGGATCTGCATGCAATTTTAAAAGAAGAGAATATCCCGTTATTTTCTTTAGAGTCGCAACAGCCGGTAAAGGATGCGGATTTCTTGGGAATTACGATACAGTACGAGATGTGTTATACCAATATCTTACAGATCTTAGATCTAAGCCAGATTCCAATCGAGGCAGCAGACAGGACGGAAAATGATCCGATCTTAATTGGCGGAGGTCCATGTACCTATAACCCGGAACCGATTGCGGAATTTTTTGATCTGTTTTATATGGGAGAAGGCGAAATTTCCTATGATGCACTGCTGGATCTGTACAAAAAAATGAAGCAGGAAGGAGCTTCGCGCAAGGATTTTTTTCATGAGGCCGCAAAGATTCCTGGTATTTATGTACCATCTTTATATGAAGTAAGCTATAAAGAGGATGGAACGATCGCCGGATTTGAACCGGTGTATGAGGATGTGCCACGCACGGTTACAAAACAGATTGTTACAGATATGACGCAGGCAGTTTATCCGGAAAAACCGATTGTACCATTTATCAAGGCAACACAGGACCGCGTGGTTCTTGAGATCCAGCGAGGCTGTATCCGTGGCTGTCGTTTCTGCCAGGCGGGTATGGTCTACCGTCCGACACGTGAAAAAGATGTGGAACGTTTAAAAAAACTTGCGTACCAGATGTTAAAGTCAACCGGACATGAAGAGATCTCTTTAAGCTCTTTAAGTTCTTCCGATTACTCACAGTTACAGGAACTTGTGACATTTTTAATTGAGGAATTTAAGGGAAAAGGTGTCAATATTTCTCTTCCATCTCTGCGTATCGATGCATTTTCCTTAGATGTTATGGGAAAAGTGCAGGATATCAAGAAAAGCAGTCTGACCTTTGCACCGGAGGCTGGTTCCCAGCGTCTCAGGGATGTTATCAATAAAGGTCTTACAAAAGAGGTTATCTTAGAAGGTGCCGGAATGGCATTTGAAGGTGGCTGGAATAAGGTAAAGCTTTACTTTATGTTAGGGCTTCCGACCGAGACAGAAGAGGATATGAAGGCGATCCCGGAACTGGCAAACGATATTGCGGTACGTTATTATGAGATTCCAAAAGATCAGCGGAATGGGAAATGCCAGATCACAATTTCAACATCGTTTTTTGTGCCAAAGCCTTTTACACCGTTCCAGTGGGCATCCATGCATGACCCGGAGGACTATATTGCGCGTGCGAAAGTTGTCAATGACACGGTAAAAGAGCAGTTAAACCGTAAAAGCATCAAATACAACTGGCATGAAGCTGATGTGACGGTGTTAGAGGGTGTATTAGCACGCGGTGACCGCAAGGTCGGAAATGTGATCCGCACGGTTTATGAGCGTGGCGGCATATTTGATGCGTGGTCCGAATATTTTGATTACCAGAGATGGTTGGATGCATTTGCGGAATGTGGCGTGGATATGGATTTTTACACCAAAAGAGAGCGCTCACTTGATGAAGTATTTCCATGGGATTTCATTGATACCGGCGTGACGAAAGAATTCTTAAAACGCGAATGGCAAAATGCCATGGAAGAGAATGTGACTCCAAACTGCAGGATGCGCTGCTCCGGATGTGGTGCCGCCCAGTTTAAAACAGGGGTATGTATGGCAGAGCGTTAAAAAAGATATTTAACGTTTTACATGAGATACTTAATGTGAAAGAAGAAAGGGTTAATGTAAGGTTGACATTATGATAAAGATAAGGATTAAATTCCGTAAATACGGTGTGATGCGTTTTATCGGACATCTGGATATTATGCGTTATTTTCAGAAGGCAATGCGCAGGGCAGAAATTGATATCTGCTACTCGGAAGGCTTTTCCCCGCACCAGATCATGTCTTTTGCGGCACCGCTTGGTGTCGGAATCACCAGTGATGGAGAGTATCTTGATATTGAAGTAAATTCTACCAGATCAAGCGAAGCGTCTATTAAGGCACTGAATGATACCATGGTGGAAGGTGTGGAAGTCACAGAGTATGTAAAGCTGCCGGACAATGCAAAAACAGCAATGTCCATGGTTGCAGCGGCGGACTATGACCTTTACTTTAAAGAAGGGTATGAACCGGCTGCAGACGTTAGAACTTTTGCAGATGGCATCCGTCAGTATTTTACGGAAAAAGAAGAATTTCTGATCACAAAACAGACGAAAAAAAGCGAAAAAGTCATGGATTTAAAGCAGCTTGTATATGCATTTGATGTGTCAGAAAGAGACGGCAGACCGGTATTTTATTTAAAAGTATCCACAGGAAGTACGGATAACCTAAAGCCGGAACTTGTACTAGAAGCAATGTTTCAGGCAATGGGATATACTTATGACCAGAATGCGATCCAGATTCACCGCAGGGATGTCTATGCCATGGATCCGGCAGGAGATGGATTTATTTCCCTTGGGAAAATGGGGGAAGTGATCGGGTAATATGAACCGTTTTATTATTACAACAACAGAAATCGAAAAAAAAGAATACCGCATTGCGGCACTCTGTGATGCCAGACAAAAACTGATCGAAGTGACCACGGAATCCATGACCGGGACATCTGTGCTTGGAAATATTTATATAGGCAGGGTAGAAAATGTTGTAAAAAATCTGAATGCTGCCTTTGTCTGCATCGCACCGGGACAGAACTGTTACCTGCCGCTGCAGGAGCTGAAAAATCCGGTTTTTACCAAAAAACAATCAGAAAAAAAAGCAATTTGTGCAGGGGATGAACTTTTAGTTCAGGTGGTAAAAGAAGCATTAAAGACGAAGGATCCTTCCGTAAGTACGAACCTTACGTTTACCGGAAAATATGTGATCCTTACGACTGGAAAACGAAAAATCGGTGCATCTTCCAAGCTGCCAAAAGAGAAAAGAGAAAAGCTGTTAAAGATCGTAGAAGATTTTCTTTCAGGCAAAGAACAGATTCCATATGGTGTGATCATCCGTACCAATGCTGCGCAGGCATCAAAAGAGGAACTGCTTTTGGAATTGGCACAGCTTGAGGCAGAAGTTCAAAAAATCATCTCAGGCGCAAAATATTTGATCCGCTATTCTCTGGTACATAAAGAGGAACAGCCGTGGCAGAAGATGTTAAACGGACTTTATGAAACAGAACTGGGGGAAGTGGTGACGGATGACAGAGAAATCTTTGAGACAATCTGTAACATGTATGGTGTCGGTGCAAAACAGCTTGTAACCGGGGGCAGTGTGAGATCCAGGGTAGATGAAATACTCACCGGACATGGTCTTAAAATCCGCTATTATGAAGATGAAATGGTTTCATTATCTGCACTTAGCGGGATCACATCACAGCTTCACGATGCATTGAGGGAGAGAGTATGGTTAAAGTCAGGTGCATACCTTATTATCCAGCCGACGGAAGCTCTGACGGTAATTGATGTAAATACCGGAAAAAACATTGCCAAAAAGGAAATGCAGGAAAACTTCCTTAAAGTAAATATCGAAGCTGCAGAAGAAATTGCAAGACAGTTAAGGCTGCGCAATATTTCAGGGATTGTCATTGTTGATTTTATCAATCTGGAAGCAAAGTCGGCAGAGAGTGAACTTTTAAATGTTTTTGGAGCGGCACTGAAAAAAGATCCGGTACCAACGCAGATCGTTGAGATGACAAAACTCGGTCTTGTTGAGGTCACGCGGAAGAAAATCAAAAAATCACTGCGGGAGAGTTTGTCCTGACACAATCTGGAACATTTTACGGACATTTGAGTATCATCAAAATTAAGAAAGTATAGAGAGAATAAAAATGAATTTAAGTTTTATTGAGATTTTAAAAGTAATTTTTCTTGGAATCGTGGAGGGAATCACGGAATGGCTCCCGATCAGCAGCACCGGACACATGCTTTTAGTGGACGAATTTTTACAGCTAAACGCAAGTGATTCCTTTAAGGAAATGTTTTTTATTATCATTCAGCTTGGTGCGATCCTTGCGGTTGTAGTCCTCTACTGGAACCGGATGTTTCCGTTCCAGTTTAAGGATAAGGCGAAGCCTGTGATAAGAAAAGATATTTTTTCTTTATGGTTTAAAGTAGTGGTAGCATGTATTCCGGGAGCGGCTGTCACAATATTATTTGACGATTATATCGAAGCACATCTTCACACACCGGTTGTGATTGCGATCGCTCTGATCTTTTATGGTGTTGCCTTTATTCTGATTGAAAACTGGAATAAGACAAGAGAGCCAAAGATCAAAACACTTGCGGATATTTCCTACCAGACTGCATTTATGATCGGATTGTTTCAGGTTCTTTCCATCATTCCTGGAACTTCACGTTCCGGTGCAACGATCATAGGTGGACTGATCATAGGTGTCTCCCGTGTAGCTGTTGCGGAGTTCACGTTCTACCTTGCAGTTCCGGTTATGCTCGGCATGAGCCTCTTAAAACTCTTGAAATTTGGATTTGCATTTACCGGGGCAGAGTTTGTGATCCTGGGAGTTGGAACAGTGGTTGCGTTTCTTGTCTCCATTGTTGTCATCCGCTTTTTGATGTCCTATATCCGGAAACATGACTTTAAGGTATTTGGATGGTACCGTATCGTGCTTGGAGCGCTGGTGCTGGTTTATTTTGCTTTCAGATAAAAATATTTTATAAATTTGTAAAAAATGGTTGACGTAACAAAAAATATATGCTAAAGTAACGAAGTATGCCGCACAGTGAGGTCTGAAAGTCCGTCTATACTGCATCAATCACAGATAGAAGGCACCATAACTGGCGAGTAATGATAATAGGAGGTGCCATATGTACGCAATTATAGCAACAGGTGGTAAACAGTACAAAGTATCCGAAGGCGATATCATTACCATTGAAAAGCTCGGAAAAGAAGCTGGTGAGAAAGTAACTTTTGATCAGGTTTTAGCTGTATCTGACAACGGTATCAAAGTTGGTTCTGATGTAGCAAACGCTTCTGTAGAGGCTTCTGTCGTAAAAGAGGGCAGAGGTAAAAAAGTTATCGTTTACAAGTACAAGAGAAAGACTGGCTATCACAAGAAAAACGGTCACAGACAGGCGTTTACACAGGTTAAGATTGAAAAGATCAACGCGTAATCGACAGGGAAAGTTGTTATGACAAAGATAACGATTTTCAGAAACCGTGACAACGAGTTTTTAGGCTTTGAATGTCTTGGACATGCCGGATATGCAGAGGAAGGCGAAGATATTGTATGTGCAGGGATTTCCGCATTGGTCATCAATACGGTAAACAGTCTCGGCTTATATACGAAAGATGCCTTTTTCACTGATTCGGATGAGGAGACAGGAAAGATAAGCTTATCGTTTTCTTCCCCGGCAGGACATGATGCCGATCTACTTATGAAGTCATTGGTTTTAGGTTTGCAGGGAATACAAAACACTTATGGAAATGATTATATCATTCTAAAATTCAGGGAGGTGTAAGACATGTTAAATATGAACCTTCAGTTTTTCGCTCATAAAAAGGGAGTTGGTTCTGAATCTAAAAGATTAGGAGCAAAAAGAGCAGACGGACAGTTTGTAAAAGCTGGAAACATTTTATACAGACAGCGTGGAACAAAGATTCATCCGGGCGTTAATGTAGGTATCGGTGGAGATGATACATTATTTGCTTTAACAGATGGTATCTTAAGATTCGAAAGAAAAGGAAGAGATAAGAAACAGGCTTCCGTTTATCCAGTAGCTGAATAAGATGTACTGTGGACCCGACTATGAACACCCATCACAGATGGCACATCCATCGCAGATGGATGTGATAGCCGGGTTCTATTTGTATTAAGAATGTGACAGGTAATTCACATGTATTCAAAGTCAGGTTGAACCCTGCTTTATGTACGTGTTTTTGTTAAATTTGAGGTAGAAAAATATGTTTGCAGACAGAGCAACAATTATTATAAAATCAGGAAAAGGCGGGGATGGTCATGTCAGTTTCCGCAGGGAAAAATATGTGCCGGACGGCGGTCCGGATGGCGGAGACGGCGGCCGCGGCGGTGATATCGTATTCGTGGTCGATGACGGTTTAAATACACTTACCGACTATCGTCACAGAAGAAAGTTTGCCGCACAGCCTGGAGAAGAAGGCGGAAAACGCAACTGTCATGGAAAGAACGGCGAGGATCTGATCTTAAAAGTTCCGGCAGGAACTGTGATCAAAGATGCAGAGTCCGGAAAAGTAATTGCTGATATGTCCGGTGACAACCGCAGACAGGTGATCTTAAAAGGCGGCCGCGGCGGTCTTGGAAACCAGCATTTTGCAACATCTACCATGCAGGCGCCGAAATATGCACAGCCGGGTGGAGATGCCATTGAACTGGAAGTAAAATTGGAATTAAAGGTGATCGCGGACGTCGGTCTGGTCGGTTTTCCGAATGTTGGAAAGTCAACGTTATTGTCAAGGGTAACCAATGCACAGCCAAAGATCGCCAATTACCATTTTACAACCTTACAGCCAAACCTTGGTGTCGTAGACTTAGATGGTGCGAAGGGATTTGTCATTGCCGACATTCCGGGACTCATTGAGGGGGCATCTGAAGGTGTCGGACTCGGACTTGAGTTTTTGCGTCATATTGAGCGTACAAAAGTCATGATCCATGTGGTCGATGCAGCCGGAACCGAAGGACGTGATCCAATCGCAGATATCCGTGCTATCATGAAGGAATTAGAGGCATATGATCCGAAACTTTTAGAAAAGCCGCAGGTGATTGCAGCAAACAAGATGGATGCGGTGTACGGTGATGAGAATGAGATCGTCCAGTCTTTAAGACAGGAGTTCGAAAAAGACGGAATCCGTGTATTCCCGATTTCTGCAGTCAGCGGAAAGGGATTAAAAGAGTTGCTGTATCATGTTCAGGAGCTGCTCGATCACTGCGACAGCGAGCCGGTGATCTATGAGCCTGAATTTGATCCGGCACTGCGATTCTTTAAGGATGAGCCTTATACGATTTCACAGGCGGCAGATGGAGCATTTGAGATTGAGGGACCAAAGATCGAAAAAATGCTTGGTTATACCAATATCGATTCTGAAAAAGGATTTTTATTCTTCCAGAAGTTTATGAAGGAACAGGGTATATTAAAAGAATTAGAAGCCCAGGGAATCGAAGATGGCGATACTGTGCGTATGTATGGATTTGAATTTGATTATTATAAATAATAAGAAACTGATGTGATATTAATGGCACTGGGAAACGGTGCGGAAATGAGGAATGTTATGGCATTAACAAGTAAACAGCGTGCATACCTTGGCGGATGTGCAAGCACGATGGATCCGATCTTTCATATTGGAAAAGCAAGCCTTACACCGGAGATCATTACAGCGTTAGACGAAGCATTAGAAAAGAGAGAGCTGATCAAGGTGGCTGTATTAAAAAACTGTATTGATGATCCGAGAGAGATTGCTGCAGTGACTGCAGAGCGGACACGTTCTGAGGTTGTGAAGGTAATTGGAAAGAAGATCGTTTTATTCCGTCAGGCGAAGAAAAATACCAAGTACGAACTGCCGGGCTGATATGGAAGATGCAGAGTGCAGGATCGGACAAAAGCATTTAAAGAGGGTAGGCATTTTAGGCGGTTCTTTTGATCCGATTCATAAGGGACATTTAAATATTGCGCAGAGTGCGTATGAAGAATTTGCATTGGATGAAGTATGGTTTATTCCCGCCGGACATTCTCCCAATAAAGACGAGAAAAAAATGACAGCGGCAGATATCCGGGCGGAAATGACAGCTCTGGCTATCTATGATATTCCATATTTTAAACTTTCACGAATGGAAATCGATGCAGAGGGGACAAGTTATACTTATCTGACACTCACAAAATTAAAAGAGGCTTGTCCGGATACTGATTTTTTCTTTATTATGGGGGCTGACTCCCTTGATTATTTAGAAAAATGGTATCATCCTGAAATTATCTGTGAGAAGGCAGTTATTTTGGCCGCAGTACGTGATGATATGGATTTGTCGGAGGTTGAGAAAAAGATTTCTGCCTTAAAACAGCTATTTCCTGCTGAAATCTATCCAATCGAGGGTGGAAAAACAGATATTTCATCCAGTGAGATCCGTGCGGCTTTAAGACGCGGAAAAACAGATATTTCGCTGATTCCGCCTAAAGTACTGGCATATATTCAGGAACATCATTTGTATGGGGAGGATTAGATGATAAGACATGCAATTATGTCTGCGCAAATCTGACGGTAGCGTCTCTTCGCAATAAGCTGGTCTGAAATGGAGATTATCATGGAATTAAATGAAATTCGAAAAAAGTTAAAAAAAGAACTGGATAAGGGTCGTTATGAGCACACGAAAGGTGTTATGTACACTGCGGGCTGTCTTGCCATGGCACATGAGTATTCCATGGAAAAGGCAATGCTTGCAGGATTACTTCATGACTGTGCAAAGTGTATCCCAAATGATCAGAAAATAGAAATGTGTGAAAAAAAACACATTCTGATCAATCCGGTAGAATATAAAAGCCCGTATCTGCTGCATGCAAAATTAGGGGCATTTTTGGCGGAAACGGTATATGAAGTATCGGATCCACAGATTTTACATGCAATCAAAGTGCATACGACCGGTGAACCGGATATGAGCCTCTTAGACAAAATCATTTATATTGCGGATTATATTGAGCCTGGGCGGGATAAGGCAGAAAACCTTCCCTATATAAGGAAGATCGCTTTTGAAGATCTGGATGTCTGTATGGCGGAAATCCTGCATGATACGCTGGCTTATCTATCCAGCCGTGGTGGAAGTATCGATGCAACAACAAAGATGACCTATGATTTTTACCGTCAATACAGGAAAAAACATGATTGATGTTTCAAGTTTAAACATGCCTTTCTGGTGTGGTGTATGAAGCCATTGCCGGGAAAATAAACAAAAATAATAGGAGAGTGTAGATTTATGACTTCAGCAGAATATTGTAAAATAGCAGTGAAGGCACTGGAAGACAAGAAGGCAGAGGATGTGAAAGTAATTGATATCCGTGAAATTTCACCGATCGCAGATTTTTTTATCATTGCAGATGGAATGAACCAGAATCAGATTCAGGCAATGCGTGATGCGGTAGATGAAGCTTTATATAAGGCAGATCTTAAAGTACGGCAGGTGGAAGGCAATCAGTCTTCTACATGGATTCTGATGGACTATAATGATATCATTATCCATATTTTCTCGAAAGAGGACAGACTTTTTTATGATCTTGAGCGTATCTGGAAAGATGGGAAAGAGATCAGTGTGGATGAACTGTAAAAAATAGTGATATGTTTTGTAAATAGTTTTATGAACATAAACGGAAAAGGCAGCTGATTTTCATGTTAACAATCAGCTGCCTTTTCCTTAATTTAAAAATCGCATAATACCGAATACTTTACCAAGAATCGAACATTCATTCACAATGATCGGATCCATGGTATCATTTTCCGGCTGCAGGCGAAAGTGACCGTCTTCTTTGTAAAAAGTTTTTACGGTTGCGGAATCATCTACAAGCGCAACGACAATATCTCCATTCTGTGCATCTGATTGTTTCTGTACAAGAATCTTATCACCGTTAAATATTCCGGCATTAATCATACTGTCCCCTTTTACCTTTAACATAAACGTTTCTGCATTTGGCATAAACTCAGTAGGAATCGGAAAGTAATTTTCGATATTCTCAACGGCAAGCAGCGGCTGACCGGCAGCTACCTGACCAATGATAGGGACATTTACGACTTCACGTCTTGTTAAGTTGAAATTGTCATCAATGATCTCGATGGCACGTGGTTTTGTAGGATCTCTTCGGATATAACCATTCTTTTCAAGAGTCTCAAGGTGTGAATGAACAGAAGAAGTTGACTTTAAATGAACTGCTTCGCAGATCTCACGAACTGCAGGCGGATAACCTTTGTTTAAAATTTCCTGTTTGATATATTCTAAAATTTCTCGCTGCTTACTGCTGATTTTGCCATATGCCATAAAGTGCCTCCTATTATACGATAAAATGTATTTTATCAATCTTGTAAAGGGATGATTCTGCCCCGTATTTATTTTATCATAAAACAAATGAAAATGCAAACGTATATTCCGAAAATTTGTTCGATTTTTCACTTGACAAACAAATGTTCGTGCATTATGATACAGATATACAAACAGCTGTTCGTAACAAATGTTCGCATGTGATGGAGGGTGTTTATGAGAAGCAGAAGAAAAAGCGGGAAAAAGCAGAAATCAGTTTTTTTGATCGCATTATCAATGGTACTATTTATAATAATGTGTTCCGCATGTTTTGGTACGATCCGGGCACAGGCGGCTGATGAAACCAGTGCCTATAAATATTATACCAGCATACAGATTACCCCGGGACAGACGTTAAATGACATTGCAGGGATTTATATGACCGATGATTATAAAGATACCTCAGCTTATATAGAAGAGGTATGTATGATCAATCATATCTTTCCGGATGATATTCATGAGGGCGAATATCTGACAGTGCCATATTATTCAGCAGAATATTTAAAATAGGTGCCCAAATAGCAGCGCAAAACAGCAACAAAACAGCAACAAAACAGTAGGAACAAAACAGTAGTCTGTGGGGATGTTGTATTTTTCTTCAAAATAAGCTATAATAATTATATTCGGCATAAAAATATCCCGATGGAAGTGGTGATATTCAGGGTATATGCCAGGTACGGAGGATAGCGTTGAAGATATGTTAAAGTTTATTTATGTAATTCTTATGAACCTTTTCAGAGCACCATATATGATTCCAAAGATGCATAAGGAAGCGGATCATCCTGAAAAATATTCAGAAGAAGAGCGATATGAGCTTGCGCGCCATGTGATTCGCCTTATGAAAACGACTGGTGGAATTAAGACGAAAGCATATGGTCTGGAAAATCTCCCGTCAGAGGGCGGCTATATGATGTATCCAAACCATCAGGGAAAGTATGACGCACTTGGTATTATTTATACCCATAAAAAACCGTGCTCTATCGTCATGGATCGTACAAAATCCAATACGATCCTCGTTCGGGAATTTATCGATCTGCTGCAGGGAAAACGTCTGGATAAGAAGGATGTAAGGCAGGCGCTTACAATCATTAATGAAGTTTCAGAAGACGTTAAAAAGGGGAAACGTTATATCCTTTTTCCGGAAGGCGGGTACGATTTCAATAATCGTAATAATGTATGCAATTTCAAGGCCGGTAGTTTTAAAATTGCTTTAAAGACAAAGGCACCGATTATACCGGTTGCCCTGATCGATTCCTATAAGGTTTTTAACAGTTTTAATCTGGGACCTGTGACAACACAGGTACACTATCTGAAACCTATTTTATTTGATGAATATGGTTCATTGAAAACACATGAGATTGCAGAACTGGTACAGCGCAGGATTCAGGAAAAAATTGACAGTATATTGTTACCGGAGA
>OHLQ01000517.1_pt1 | contig 17726 bp, 14 predicted proteins | sample 1569081 | NCBI WGS metagenome assembly OHLQ01 (sample SAMEA3879585, study PRJEB24766) | human gut metagenome | biome: human-associated habitat; feature: feces | place: USA | collected 1985/1987 | reverse complement strand
TGCAGGCATATCATTATGAATCGAAATCCCGCGGGGCGGAAGATTCACCGGAAAAAACAGCGCGTTTCCAGCGTGAGATCGAATACATGAGAAATCACTGGATCGGTATCTTAAAAAACGGAGATCCGTATTACAATCCAAATTTTTCTTCGGTTTATAATAATTATTCTCTGAAGGATAACAGCTGAATGGAGGATAGATGACGGAAGTTACGATTATCATTCCGAACTACAACGGAAAAAAGCTTTTGGAAAACTGCATAAAGACACTCGAACGGCAGACCTGTCAGGAATTTAAACTGCTTGTGATCGACAATGGCTCTAAGGATGGCAGCACGGACGTGACATCGGAGAGCCTTTACATGGAAATGGTCGCACTGCCGGAAAATACCGGATTTTGTGGTGCGGTAAACCTTGGCTTTGAAATGACAACAACACCATATGCGATCTTACTGAACAATGATACCGAGGCAGAGCCGCATTTTGTGGAGGAGCTGTTAAAAGGAATCCGGCAGTCGGAACGTATTTTTTCCTGTGGCGCGCAGATGCTTGATTTTAAACAGAGAGAGCTGCTTGACAATGCGGGGGATCTCTATACGCTGCCGGGCTGGGCAGTTGCGCGTGGAAAGGGCAGACCTGCCGCAGATTATGGAAAACAGACGGATGTTTTTTCCTGTTGTGGAGGAGCGGTCATCTACCGGATGTCCGTGTTAAAACAGATTGGTGTGATGGATGAAAAACATTTTGCTTATCTTGAGGATCTCGATCTCGGTTACCGTGCAAGGATCGCAGGATACCGCAACCGTTATATCCCGGATGCAAAAGTGTATCATGTCGGGAGTGCGACGACAGGTTCGCGCTACAATGAAAAAAAAGTATTTCTTGCCGCACGCAATTCCATGTTTGTGATCTATAAAAATATGCCGTTGCTGCAGTTTTTGATCAATCTGCCGTTTTTATTTGCCGGTGTTTTGGTAAAATGGCTGTTTTTCTGCAAAAAAGGATTTGGACGCCGTTATTTAGAGGGCATTGCAGAGGGAATCGGGCAGTGCAGAACATGCAGAAAAGTCCGCTTTAAGGTTGGAAATCTTCGCAATTATGTAAAAATTGAGTGGGAACTCATTACAAATATATTTCGCGTATTATCGCACAGATAACGGGAAAAAACGTTTGAGCATCAAAGAATAATAAAGAAATAATTAAGAAATTGTGACAAGAGTTTTAAGAAAAAGAAGTTGTGCTTTCTGGAAAATTATTGTATTATTATTTTTATGGTAGCTTGAAAATGAAAAAAGGATGACATTATGATAAAAGATAATCAACAGCATTTTAACAGACTGCATGTGATCATAGATGCGTTTGTCATTGTGGTATCATATATCCTGGCATGGTGGCTGAAGTTTTCGAGCGGTATTTTGGACTCACCGGGTGGTGCACTGTCATTTGGATTTTACATGAAGGCACTGGTCGTGATTGTTCCGTTGTATCTGATTTTGTATTATGCGTTTAACCTGTATACGCCAAAGCGGGTACAGGGACGGCGGTTAGAGTTTTCCAATATCGTGATGGCGAATATTGTAGGTTTTCTGTTGATTTTTACAGTATTGTACAACCTGCAGTCTTATGTGGAGCAGTTTCGAAATTTCTCACGTGAGATGTTCTTTTATTTCTTTGCGATCAACACGGTATTAGAAGAGGTATTACGTCTGCTGATACGTCAGTTTCTGCGCACGATACGCAAAAACGGCTATAACCTTAAGCATGTTCTACTTGTGGGATATTCGCGTGCCGCTGAGCAGTATATAGACCGGATACAGCAGAATCCGCAGTGGGGGTACAATGTCAGGGGGATTTTAGACGACAATATAGCGAGAGGGACAACTTATAAGGGGATAAAGGTCATTGGAAGTATTGGCAATCTGCTTTATATTCTGCCGGAGAATAAATTAGATGAGATTGCGATCACACTTGGACTTGAAGAATATTATAAGTTGGAGAAGATCGTTGCGGAATGTGAAAAATCCGGAGTTCATACCAAGTTTATTCCGGATTATGGAAATATTATTCCGACGAAGCCGTACACGGAGGATCTTTTGGGACTTCCTGTTATTAATATCCGTTATGTACCGTTGTCAAACACGTTTAATGCACTTGTAAAACGGTGTATGGATATTGTGGGTTCACTGATCTGTATCGTGCTTTTTTCGCCCATTATGCTGCTTACAGCAATTGCAGTCAAAGTGACTTCAAAAGGACCGCTGATCTTTAAGCAGGAGCGTGTCGGACTGCATAATGAACCATTCCGCATGTATAAGTTCCGCACCATGTATGTGCAGACTGAGGAAGAAGAACGCAAAGGCTGGACACATAAAGATGATCCGCGAATCACAAAGATTGGCAGATTTCTGCGCAAGACGAGCCTTGATGAGTTTCCCCAGTTGTTTAACGTGTTAAAAGGTGATATGAGCCTTGTGGGACCAAGACCGGAGCGGCCGCAGTATGTGGAAAAATTCCGGGAAGAGATACCGCGTTATATGATCAAACATCAGGTACGTCCCGGCATGACCGGATGGGCACAGGTCAATGGATATCGGGGAGATACATCCATCCGCAAGCGGATCGAACATGATCTTTACTATATTGAAAACTGGACGATAGGGCTGGATATTAAAATCCTGTTTCTTACCGTCTTCAAGGGTTTTATAAATAAAAATGCATATTAGGAGAAAACATTTATGAGTAAAACAGTACAGGGAAGAAACGGGGCACACAGCAAAGCGTCAAAAAGAAGAAAGAAGCAGAAAAACAGACTCATTATCGTTGTAATTGAGATTCTTGTATTGCTGATTTTAGCAGCAGTGTTGTTTGTTACGGTAAAACTTTCAAAGATCCAGAAAGACACAAGCTTCAATAAAGAAGATATCGAGGTAAATGAGGGATTATCTTCGGAGTCACAGGAAATCATGGCAGGTTATACAACAATCGCACTGTTTGGTCTTGATAACCGTTCAAACGGTAATCTCTCCAAAGGTAACAGTGATGTTATCATGATCGCAAGTATCAATAATGATACACATGCGGTAAAGCTGGTATCTGTATATCGAGACAGTTATCTGGATATCGGAGGCGGTACTTTTAAGAAATGTAATTCCGCATATGCAAAAGGTGGTCCGGAGCAGGCAATTACCATGTTAAATAAAAACCTGGATATGGACATTACCGATTATGTAACAGTGGACTTTAATGCAGTTGTTGAATGTGTAGATCTTCTGGGCGGAGTTACGATCCCGGAGGTGTCTGATGAAGAGGCTGTGCTGATGCATGGTTATATGGATGAGATCAATAAACTGACCAAAAATAATTCCAAGTACTTATCCGGTGGCGGAACAAATGTAGAGATGGATGGTGTTCAGGCATGTGCGTATGCGCGTATCCGTTATACTACAGGAGATGATTATAAGCGTACAGAACGTCAGCGTACTGTTCTTACTGCAATGGTACAGAAAGCGCAGAAGGCAAATCTTACTACGATCAACAGCCTGATCGACGAATTATTTGGTGATATCAAGACAAGTTTTTCAAATACAGAACTGATTTCTCTTGCCGCAAAAGTATTCAATTACAGCCTTGGTGAGACAATAGGTTTCCCGTTTGAGAAGAATACGATCACGCTCGGTTCCAAGGGAAGTGTGGTTGTACCATGTGATCTTGAATCCAATGTAAAACAGCTTCATGTATTTTTATACGATGATAATGAATATGCACCGACCGATACAGTCAAGAATAACAGTGCTCAGATTGTCAATGATACCGGATTCCATCAGGGAGAAGGATATTAATGAAAGCAGATCTGATCATACCGACTTACAGACCGGATGACACATTTTGTCTGCTCCTGCAAAAACTGCAGGAGCAGACCTTTGTCGTTCATAGGGTCATTATTTTAAACACAGAAGAAAAATTGTGGAAAGAAGCTGTGGAAAAGTATCCGATCGAACAGAGTCTTTGTGGACTTCCATGTGAGTATACGCTGTATCATATCAGCAAAGAAATGTTTGATCATGGCGGTACCAGAATGTGTGGCGTGAAACATTCCGATGCGGATATTGTTATCTTTATGACACAGGATGCGGTTCCGGCAGATAAAAATCTGGTTGCAAATCTGGTAAAGGGTTTGGAAGAGAAGGATACGGCTGTCTGTTATGCAAGACAGCTTCCGAATGAAAACTGCCGCATTGTGGAACGCTATACAAGATCTTTTAATTATCCGGATGAAAGCAGGAAAAAGGGAAAAGCGGATATAGAAGAAATGGGGATCAAGACGTTTTTCTGTTCCGATGTATGTGCGGCTTACAGAGTGGATCTGTTTCATAAACTTGGCGGATTCGAATCACCGGTTATTTTTAATGAAGATATGTTTTTTGCCGCAAAAGCAGTTTTTGCGGGATATTATGTAAAATATGAGGCAGAAGCAAAAGTCATTCACTCCCACAACTATACGGTAAGACAGCAGTTTCACCGCAATTTTGATCTGGCTGTCTCACAGACCATGCATCCGGAGATCTTTGAGCAGATCAGTTCAGAAGCGGAGGGAATGAAGCTGGTAAAGAGTACGATGAAGTATCTGTGCTCAATTGGAAAGCCGTATCTTATCTTTGAACTTGGAATCCAGTGTGTTGGAAAGTATGCTGGTTACCGGCTCGGCAAACGGTATAAAAAGCTGAGCAGGAAACAGATCTTAAAATGTACGATGAGTCCGGAGTACTGGAAACGTTTGTGGAATCAGGAAGTATCAGACGGGAATAGGTAAATTATGAGAGAGACTTCTAAAAAAGTTTTATTTTGGGCATTGATGTTTTTCGGAGCATTCCTCCTGTTGACACAGGTGGGATATTCCGATGGCGACGATGCCTTTTTTTATCAGTATACACATGAAATGGGATTTTTCGAGTATTTAAGCTGGCGCTATCAGACGTGGGTCGGCAGGATGTCCGGGGAAGCAATGGTGTACATTGCATTTTCACTGGGAATCTGGTTCTGGCGTATCGTAAATGCCATGATGCTTGTGCTTCTTCCATGCGGCGTGTTGAAACTGGCAGAAAAAGCAGCGGGTATCCGGACAAAAAATTTTCTGCCGGGCGAGTCGGTTGCAGTAGTAAGCGGTTATCTTCTGATGGCGATTATGACCGTTGGATATGCGGCAATCTGGATCAACGGTTCCATTTTTTATACATGGTCATTTACCTGTGGGATCTGGGCACTGGTTCCGGTTGCAGATATTGTATTTGACACGGGAGATGGTGGTTCAGGGGATCATAATACCTGGCATTTTTTTTATTCCATTCCCTGCGCAGTTCTCGCAAGTATGTCGATCGAACAGATGGCGGCGGTGCTTGTGACGTTTGAGGTGCTGGCGGTACTGGTGGTGATACTGAGAAAGCATGAAAAGCAAAGAACCATTCTTCTTATCATACAGACAGCAGTGACGGTCGTGGCGTTTGTGATTCTGTTTTTAGCACCGGGAAATGATATCCGTGTTGCATCGGAAGTACAGAACTGGATGCCGCAGTATGAGGAACTTTCTTTTGGGGAGCATCTTTTTGTTACAGTTCAATGGCTGGTTTCTTCTTTTGCAAATGAAAACCGCCTGTTGCTGTTTGGAATCTGGCTGGCGGGAATCCTGCATATTATATGTAAAAATGAAAGAAAAGCATCAGATGTGGCATGTATGACGGCTGCAGGACTGTTTTCTGCAGCTGCATTACTGCCGTTTGCCGGAATCAAGGTGTTTTCAGACTGTGGTCTTCATATCGCAGATATTACAGTACGGCTGGAGCAGGTACCGCGGATCGAAGAGATGCAGGCGGCAAACTGGTTTGCAATGTGCTGGTGGATCGCGGCACTTTTGTTTACCTGTATCTTGATATGGAAAGTTTCAAAACATAACGTAGTCCTTATGCTGGTGTGGCTTGGCGGAATTGCAAGTGAGGCGATCATGCATTTCTCACCGACGATCTATGCGTCCGGTGCGCGCGTTTATTATCTGACGGATTGGATGTGTATGTTTATTATATTGGTTCTGGCATTTAAAATGCCGGGTAAGAAATGGAGAGATCTGTATTATTCTATCGTGGCAGGTCTTGGCGTTTGGAATCTGCTATATCAGGTTATCAATTATATTTGAGAAGAAAACATAATTTTTTGATTGTTTTGTCACAAATAGAACACAATTTCTCTGTACACTCATAATCAGAAAAGGAAAAGAAATTCCGAATACGAAAGGAGAAATCGTTATGGATGGTAACAATTATAACAACAACAATCAGAATGGGTCTTCGGATTCCTTCTATTCATACAATAACGGCAGCCAGAGCAATCAGCAGACAGAACATGCAAATGAAGGAAACGTAAACCAGTACAACAATTCTTATCAGAACACAAATTCTTATTCACAAAACGCAGGATATCAGCAGGGCAGTGCATATCAGAATGGCACATACCAGAACACAGGATATCAGCAGAACGGTGCTTACCAGAATGGTGGATATCAGAATACCAACGGTGCATTTTATCAGAACGCACAGACGACTGGTAAAAAACAAAAGAAAAAGAGAGAAAGAAAACCGGGTGGATTTGGAACGAAACTTGCAAAATGCGCAGCCATCGCGTTAGTCTTTGGACTGGTATCAGGCACTGCATTTGAGGGTGTACATCTTGTATCGTCCAAGGCATTTGGCAATGATGAAACCGCAGTATCAGACAGCGGCAGTCAGAATGCACTGACCAAAGCAGACAACAAGGTGGAGGCAACTTCCACATCGTCGAATTATGTAGCAACGGATGTATCTGACATCGTATCATCCGTAATGCCGTCCATCGTGGCAATCACAAATGTGAGCGAGACCGAATACCAGAGTTTCTGGGGCGGTATGCCACAGACTTATGAGAGCACAAGCTGTGGATCCGGTATCATCGTAAGTCAGGATGATAATTATCTTTATGTTGCAACGAATAATCACGTAGTAAACGGTGCAAACAGTCTGACAGTTACATTTAATGATGAGTCAACAGTCAGCGCAGAGGTAAAAGGAACAGATCCTTCTACAGATCTTGCAGTCATCCGTGTAGCGTTAAGCAGCATTGAAAGTGATACGATGAATAATATTAAAGTAGCCACACTTGGTGATTCTGACAGCTTAAAAGCTGGTAATTCCTGTATCGCAATCGGTAACGCACTTGGTTATGGACAGTCTGTAACCGTTGGTTATATCAGTGCATTGAACCGTCAGGTATCTGTCAGTGATTCAGAGAGTGACACAAGCTATACTGCAGATCTGATCCAGACAGATGCAGCAATCAACCCTGGTAACAGTGGTGGTGCATTACTCAGTGCAAACGGTGAGGTTATCGGTATCAACTCCGTAAAATATTCCGATACTTCCGTAGAGGGTATTGGATATGCAATCCCGATCAATACGGCAGCACCGATTATCAATGATCTGATCACGAAAGAAAAAGTAGATGAGTCTGACAGCGCATACCTTGGTATTGCAGGTGTCGATGTAACAGATGATGTTGCAAAAACTTATAACATGCCATCCGGTGTCTATGTTGCACAGGTAACCGGAGGTTCGGCAGCAGAGCAGGCAGGTATCCAGAAAGGTGATATCATCACAGAGTTTGACGGAAAACTGATTGGTTCCATGGAAGAACTTTCATCTACAATGGAGTATTATAAAGCAGGTACAACGGTTGATGTGAAGATTGAGCGTTCTACGAATGGTGAGTATCAGGAGCAGACGATTTCTGTAACACTTGGCAAGAAAAATTAATGGAATGATTGTATAGGGAGTGGGCGAAATGCCCACTCCTTTTTTGGTGAACGCCGTTTGTGCGTCCCTCCGCTATCGACTTTTGCTAGGATGTGTGCTATGATATTTCAGAGTCTGCTGTGTAATAATGTTTATCGCAGATGATGATTTCATATAATAAAAATAGGTCTGGGGCGTATCGCGTCCGGAATGGAGGATTTACGTTGTCAAAGTTTGAGGATTTCAGAAATCAATACAATTCTTTTTTATATAAAGATTATTCCGTAGAGTATATCGAAAGTGCATATCGGATCGTGTATCATTTTGAGATACCGGGGCTGTGTGAATTTCAGTCAAAGTGGGAGTTCCCGGCAAAGGAGCGCGTGGATGAGACAATCTTAAAGGCGCTTGCATTTCATCTTGGAATGGCAGAGACAATCAGCTACTGGAAATGTGCCTGCCCGAAGCAGTTAAAAATTTTGTGTGGAACACTTTCCGCAGAACAGAAAAAATGGTGGAAAAAGTTATATTACAACGGACTTGGCGAGTTTATGTACCGCAATGGAATCGTGGTTTCAAAAGAGGATCTTGTTACGATCGAATGTGAGGACAAAGCGTGCGCACCACTGCATGATACAAAGTCCTATGATGGATGCCTGGTGTCTGTCGGCGGTGGAAAGGATTCCGTGGTTTCCCTTGAGGTGTTAAAGGGAGAAAAGATTACTACTTACAGTATCAATGGCAATGCGACCACAAAAAATGTCATTGCAGTCTGTGACCACAAACAGGGAGACTACGCTGCAAAACGTATTCTCGACAAAAAGATTTTAGAACTTAATGCAGAGGGATATTTAAACGGACACATTCCGTTCTCTGCAGTCGTTGCATTTTCATCCTTTATTTCAGCATTTTTGAGTGGCAACCGCTATATCGTGCTTTCGAATGAGACAAGTGCAAACGAGACGACGGTAAAAGATTCTTTTGTCAACCATCAATATTCAAAGAGCTTTGAGTTTGAGCAGGATTTTGTATCATATATAAAGAAAGTGACAGATTCCGATATCCATTATTTCAGTCTCTTACGTCCGCTCACTGAGATGCAGATTGCATGGCTGTTTTCAAAATGTAAGAGTTATCATGAAGTATTCCGGAGCTGTAATGCGGGAAGCAAACAGGGAATCTGGTGCTGCAACTGCCCGAAATGTCTGTTTGTCTATATCATTTTAACTCCGTTTTTATCACAGGAAGAACTGGTGCACATTTTCGGAGAGAACCTGTTGGAAAAAGATTCGCTTGATCTTGATTTTAGAGAGCTGACCGGCATTGAGGAGAACAAACCGTTTGAGTGCGTGGGAACCAGACGCGAAGTCCTTGTTGCATTAAAGACATTTATTGCACGCGGTGGAAAGAGTCTTTTAACCGAGCGCTATAAAGAAACGATCGAAGCTGCTCCGGGAGAGTTAGATGAGATGCTTTCCGAGTGGGTATCCGAAAACCAGGTGCCGGAGCATTTCTTAGAGATTTTAAAGGATTTTATGAATCGGGCATAAACAGCAGGAATAGAGATGCCCTGGGGAACGGGCAGGAATGGAGATTAAGATGGACATCATCAGTGAGTTGAATGGAAAACGGATTTTGATCTGGGGTTACGGCAGAGAAGGAAAGGCGACAGAGCACTTTCTGCAGAGATGCGTAAAACCGGCGTCCGTGGATATATTTGAGGGGAAGAAAGAAGAGATCGACGAGGATGATTACGATTTTATCATAAAAAGTCCTGGCATTGTGATGAATGAGGAAAATCCAAAATATACCTCAGAGACAGAATTATTTTTACAGCAGTTTCGTGACCAGGTAATAGGAATCACCGGAACCAAAGGGAAAAGTACGACGTCTGCAATGCTCTATACTGTTTTGAAGGCATGCAGCGGCAGACCGGTGTTACTGCTCGGAAATATTGGACAGCCTTGTCTTGATTATTTCGAGGAAGTGACAGAAGATACGATCATTGTTTATGAGATGTCCTGCCATCAGCTTGCACATACGAATGTGTCACCGCACATTGCAATATTTTTAAACCTCTATGAGGAGCATCTTGACTATTATGGAACAGTAGAAAAATATTTTGAGGCAAAGAGCCATATTGCGGCGTATCAGAAGAGCGGAGATTATTTCTTTGTGGGAGAAAATGTGCCGCAGATCGATACAAAGGCGCAAAGGACAGTGCTTCATCAGCCCAAAGGTGTGCATTATGAATTGAAACTTGCCGGAGAGCATAATCAGTATGATGCACAGTTTGTGGAGCGTGTGGCAGAACTGCTTGGATGCGAAAAAGAGGCTGTGTTAAAGAGCATGGCAGACTTTGAAGGACTGCCGCACCGCCTGCAGTATGTCGGAACTTATCGGGGCGTCAGATATTATGACGATTCGATTTCAACGATCCCGGAGGCTGCCATCAATGCGGCGATGAGTATTCCGGATGCAAAGACGGTCCTGATCGGGGGTATGGACCGTGGAATTAATTATGATCTTCTGGTCGCATTTATCAGGGAGCATAAAGAATTTCAGTTTATCTGTGCATACGCATCCGGAAAACGTATTTTCGGGGAAGTCGGCGACTGTGAGAACTGTGTCTATGCGGAAGATTTAGAGCAGGCAGTCGAGGCTGCAGTCCGGATGACACAGCCTGGAGAGGCATGTATTCTTTCACCGGCAGCGGCATCTTACGGTTATTTTAAAAACTTTGAGGAGCGTGGAGATGCCTTTCAGAAGTATGTCCATGCTTTTGCACAGTAAAGTGACAGATTTTCAGAAAAAAACATACAGAACAGAGAAAAAAATTTTACGTCTTGCAAAAGCGGAAAAATTCCTGTATGGTAATAGATGAATGAATTTTTGAAAAGCGAATCTGTCATATTTGCAGGAATTATTGCAAAAGAATGTTTTTTTAAACTTTAAAATGCAAGATTGCAGAATGAAAAATGCAAAAAGAGCAAATGTACGCAACAGAAAGACAGGTTGAAACATGGATTTATTCGAATATATGAGAGAACAGAAAAAAGAGACGGAGTCACCGCTTGCATCGCGTCTGCGGCCGACGACTTTAGATGAGATGGTCGGACAGCAGCATATCATCGGGAAGGACAAGTTACTGTACCGTGCGATCAAGGCGGATAAGCTCAGCTCCATCATCCTCTATGGACCTCCGGGAACCGGAAAGACAACGCTTGCGAAGGTTATTGCCAATTCCACAAGCGCAGAATTTTTACAGATGAATGCAACTTCTGCCGGGAAGAAAGACATGGAAGATGTCATTGCTAAGGCGAAGAATAACATGGGGATGTTTGGAAAAAAGACGATCCTGTTTATCGACGAGATCCATCGTTTTAATAAGGGACAGCAGGATTATCTTCTGCCGTTCGTGGAAGATGGAACCATCATCTTAATCGGTGCGACGACTGAGAATCCTTATTTTGAAGTCAATGGGGCTCTTCTTTCCCGTTCGATCATTTTTGAACTGAAAAGCTTAGAAAAAGAGGATATCAAAACTCTTATTTTGCGGGCGGTAAATGATACGCAAAAAGGTATGGGTGCATACCATGCCGTGATTGATGAGGATGCCTTAGATTTCCTTGCAGATATCTCAAATGGTGATGCGCGTGCCGCATTGACTGCGGTGGAGCTTGGAATCCTTACAACTGAGCGCAGCGGGGACGGTCTGATACATATCACGCTTTCCGTTGCTTCCGAATGTATCCAGAAGCGTGTGGTAAAGTACGATAAGTCCGGCGATAACCATTACGATACCGTATCTGCGTTTATCAAAAGTATGCGCGGATCCGATCCGGATGCGGCAGTCTATTATTTAGCGCGGATGCTGTATGCGGGGGAGGATATCAAGTTTATTGCAAGAAGGATCATGATCTGTGCCTCAGAGGATGTGAGCAATGCAGATCCGATGGCACTCGTGGTTGCAACGTCAGCGGCACAGGCGGTAGAACGTATTGGAATGCCGGAAGCGCAGATCATCTTAGCGCAGGCGGTCACCTATGTGGCGAGTGCGCCAAAGAGCAACTCCGCCGTTACGGCGATCAGCGAGGCGATGGAGACAGTCAAAAATACGATGACAGCTCCGGTTCCGCCACATTTACAGGACGCCCACTACAAATCATCATCGAAGCTCGGTCACGGCGTAGGCTATAAATATGCGCATGACTATCCGAATCATTATGTAGAGCAGCAGTATCTGCCGGACGGACTGACCGGCCGGAAGTTTTACAGACCGTCAGAGAACGGTTATGAAAAGCAGATCAGAGAATATTTCCACAAGATCAAAGGGGAATATTCCCATGAATGATAAATAATGTATAGCGAACCAAGAGGAGGAAGCAAACAATGCAATCTTATCAGGAAATGACAAAGGAAGAACTGTTAGCCGAAAAGAAATCACTCGAGGCAGAGTACAAGAAGTTCCAGCAGCGTGGATTAAAACTTGATATGTCCAGAGGAAAGCCATCCCAGGAACAGTTAGATCTGTCTATGGGAATGATGGATGTTTTAGCATCTTACGTGGATCTGACCTGTGAAGACGGAACAGACTGCCGTAACTATGGTGTGCTTGATGGTATCCATGAGGCGAAAGTGCTTATCGGAGATATGATAGAATGTAATCCGGACAATATCATTATCTATGGCAACTCCAGTTTAAATATCATGTATGATACGATTGCACGTTCCATGACACATGGTGTTATGGGTAGTACTCCATGGTGCAAATTAGATAAAGTAAAATTTTTATGTCCGGTTCCGGGATATGACAGACATTTTGCCATCACAGAATATTTTGGCATTGAAATGATTAATGTACCAATGCTGCCAACCGGTCCGGATATGGATATGGTAGAAGATTTAGTCAGCAAAGATGAGGCAATCAAGGGTATCTGGTGTGTTCCGAAATATTCCAACCCACAGGGTATCACCTATTCAGATGAGACTGTACGCCGTTTTGCAAGATTGAAACCGGCTGCAAAAGATTTCCGTATCTACTGGGATAACGCTTACTGTGTACATCATTTATATGATATCGATCAGGATCATCTGATTGAGATCCTTGCAGAGTGTAAGCGTGCAGGAAACCCGGATATGGTATACAAATTCTGTTCCACCAGTAAGATCACATTCCCTGGTTCCGGTGTTGCTGCGATCGCAACTTCCGCAAACAACTTGGAGGATATCAAGAAACAGTTAAAGGTTCAGACCATCGGACATGATAAGGTAAATCAGCTCCGCCATGTACGTTTCTTTAAGAACATTCACGGTATCACCGAGCATATGCGTAAACATGCAGCATCCCTGCGGCCGAAGTTTGAGATGATCACTGACATGTTCGACAAAGAACTTGGTGATTTGGGCGTAGGAACCTGGTACAAACCAAAGGGAGGCTACTTCATCACTTATGAGACTTTAGAGGGCTGTGCAAAGAATGTTGTTGCAAAAGCAAAAAAAGCAGGTGTTGTGATGACTCCGGCAGGTGCACCGTTCCCGTATGGAAAGGATCCGAAAGATTCCGTAATCCGTATCGCACCGTCTTATCCAAGCTTAGAGGATCTGACAACAGCAGCAGAAATCTTTGTTGTTTGTGTGAAATTAGCAAGTATTGAGAAGATCTTAGAAGAAAAATAACAGATTAGATTACACACGCTGCGGTAACATTATTATCTGGAATACAGGAATTACCGCAGCGAAAAAGTTTGTAAGTAAAAATGCAGGAACCATAAAATATGATTCCTGCATTTTTTTCATGTGATAGAATTTACATATTAATTTTCTGTTTCAGTTCCGGCAGTTTCGGTGGTAGAACCGTTTTTCCATTTGTCAAATTTCTCCAAAACAGCATCATAGGTACGCTGGGAAATATCCGGCAAATCTTTGCCCCAGGATTTTGTTGCATCTTCAAAGCCTTTTTTGAAAGCGTCGATCAGAAGATCTGCTTTTTCCGGATCGTTGCCGGAAAGGGCTTTTGCAAAATCAAGGATACGGTCAGAGGTCTGCTCTACACCCCAGTAGCCGTCCTCAGCGATATCTGCCTGAGCCTGTTTCTGTGTTTCCTCATCAACGGTAAAGTTACCATCTGCTAAGAAGCTCCACATGGAATCGGCATTTGCGATTGCGGTTCCCTGCTTGGTCATCATTTTTTCAACCAGGCTGCGTAACTGGGAAGTACGCTGCTCAGCATCTGCTTTTAATTTTGCAACCATTGCATAGTCAGTTTTTTTGGTAACGGTATCCTTGTCTGTTTGAGAAGATTTCTCATATACGACACCGGTTTCTGCCTTATCAGATGTTGTGGTTTTGTCTGTAGATGTAGAAGCTGTCTTAGAAGCTGTGCCTGTCTGATAGCTGTTAGTTGTTGAATTTACGCTGTTAATTGCATTCATAGTCATAAATAATTCCTCCATTCCAGTAAATGAATGACTGATTTGTTCATGCATTTTTTCCTTTTTCTTCTGTAAAATATATCGGCTTTTCGGGAAAAATAATTTAGATGGAATTGACCTTTTTGCCTTAAAATGATAAAATTTATGTTGTATACAAAAAACAACGAAAATACATGACGATGGTATGGGGATTATGAAGGAAATATCAGTAAAAGCACTTGCAAAAATAAATCTTGGGCTTGATGTTGTGCGCAGACGTGAGGATGGGTACCATGAAGTGAAGATGGTCATGCAGACCATCCACCTGTTTGACCGTCTTGAAATGAAAAAGACAGCAGGCGGGATTACAATGACGACAAATCTGTCCTTTCTGCCGACAAATGAGAATAATCTTGTCTACAAGGCAGCAAAACTTCTGATGGATGAATTTCAGATCAGGGACGGTATCGATGTGAAGCTGCACAAGTATATTCCGGTCGCAGCGGGAATGGCCGGTGGAAGTACAGATGCTGCAGCGGTACTTTATGGTATGAACCGTATGTTTGAACTTGGACTGTCCAAAGAAGAACTGATGCAGCGTGGGGTTAAGATCGGTGCAGATGTTCCTTACTGCATTATGCGTGGAACCGCACTTGCAGAAGGAATTGGTGAGCAGCTTACCGCACTTCCACCGATGGTAAAATGTCCGATACTGATCGCAAAACCACAGATTTCTGTATCGACAAAGTTTGTATATGAGAATCTGAAGCTGGATGAAAATACAGTTCATCCGGATATTGACCGTCTGGTGGAAGACATCAGACGAAAAGACCTTGCAGCCATTACCTCAGATATGGGAAATGTTTTAGAAACTGTGACGATTCCGAATTATCCGGTAATCGCAGAGATCAAAGAACATATGATGGAACATGGAGCTGCGGGAGCTATGATGAGCGGGAGTGGTCCGACGGTATTCGGACTGTTTGATGATAAGGAGAAAGCGGTTGCGGCATATGAGGCGATGCAGGCATCCGGACTGGCAAAGCAGGTTTACCTGACCAGTATTTACAACAACATGAGATAAGCGAAGAAATGGAGGAAAACAGGTTTATGACAGACGATTTGACGCTGAATATGGATGCGTATCTGCCACTTCGGGATGTGGTGTTTAACACACTGCGTGAGGCGATTTTAAAAGGAGAGTTAAAACCCGGAGAGCGTCTGATGGAACTGCAGCTTGCTGCAAAGTTAGGCGTCAGCCGTACACCGATCCGTGAGGCGATCCGCATGTTAGAGCAGGAGGGCTTAGCGGTCACGATTCCGAGAAAAGGTGCGGAAGTCGCCAAGATGACAGAAAAGGATATGGAGGATGTGCTTCAGATCCGTGATGCGTTAGATGAACTTGCAGCATCGATTGCATGTGAGCAGATGACAAAGGAACAGTTAGATACTCTGACGGAAACAATGCATGAGTTTGAGGAATCTACCAAATCAAAGGATTTGAAAAAGATCGCCGCTGCGGATGTGCAGTTTCACGATATTATTTATCAGGCGACCGGCAATCCAAAACTCGTCAATATGCTCAATAATTTGAGAGAGCAGATGTACCGTTACCGTGTGGAATATTTAAAGGATGAGAGAAATTATCCGACACTGATGCGGGAACATAGTGAGATCGTGGAAGGATTGATGACAAAGGATAAGGGACGTGTGACAGAAGCAATGCATAAGCATGTCAAAAATCAGGTTGTGGCGGTCAAGGAAATGATCAGAGAGCAGGAGTAAGGGAGCTTTGTATAATCTGGTTAAAATTGCATAGAATAAGGGAAATGAATTTTTGAGGATAAGCCGTAGGCTTATCCTTTTTTAGTTGCCGGGAAATGAGGGATATTATGAAGGAAAAGGTAGCGGTTTCAAAGAGATTAAGTGAGAATATCGCGCAGATGGAGGAGTTTTTTCATGAGTGCGATGATATTAAAAAGAAGGAATTGATGCTTGGCAGGCAGATGGATGTGGCATGTTATCTGACGTTTATTGAGGTGTCGGTGGACATGGGGACTTCGGCACTGAGTGAGGTGCTGAAGTATTTAAAGGGGCTTGGGAAGGAAGAAATTTATCAGGCATTGGAGCAGAATGCGCTGGGAATTTCGGATGCAACTTATTTTGATACGATAGAGGATGCGGTGGACGGGCTTTTGACCGGAGAGGTGATCCTGTTTGTGGACGGATTTGACAGGGCGGTAAAGATACCGGACGACGGTTATCCGAATATGGGGATCACGGAGGCGGATTCTGAAAAGGTCATAAGGGGTTCAAACGAGGGGTTTTGTGATTCGGTAAAACAGAATGCGGCGCTGATTAGAAAGCGTATCCGTTCCCCGAAAGTCAAGGTGAAGCAGAAAAAATGTGGTATGCGCTCGAATACCAATGTTTATCTTGTTTTTATGGAGGATCTGGTGTATCCGGGACTGGTACGGGAGATCGGGCACAGGCTGGAGGGATTTGAGATCGACGGGGTGTTAGACAGTGGTGTGATCGAACAGCTCACTGAGGAGAAGTGGTATTCCCCATTTCCACAGTTTCAGACGACAGAGCGGCCGGATCGTGCAGCAATGGCTGTTTTGGAGGGAAGGGTGGTTGTGCTTTCTGACAATTCCCCGGTGGGGCTGATCCTGCCGACTGATTATAATTCGTTCATTAAGACGAGCGATGATTATTACAACCGGTGGGAAATCGCAAGTTTCGGCAGGCTTTTGCGCTATGTCGCATCTTTCTTTGCCATGACTCTGCCGGGATTTTATCTTGCCGTGACAAATTTCCATACGCAGATTCTGCCGACGATGCTTCTTTTGTCTTTTGCGGATGCGAGGAGCGGTGTGCCGTTCCCGGCGGTGGTTGAGGTGATTTTGATGGAACTTTCATTTGAACTATTAAGAGAGGCAGGCGTGCGTCTGCCCGGCGCCATGGGAAATACGATCGGTATTGTAGGAGGACTGATCATCGGACAGGCTGCGGTGGAGGCCAATCTTGTCAGCCCGGTGGTAGTGATCATCGTGGCACTGACAGCACTGGGATCACTGGCTATACCTAATGAGGAATTTGCTTCTGCATTCCGGCTTCTGAAGTACGTTTTTCTGTTTCTGGGAGGATTTCTAGGTATATTCGGAATCGTGTTGGGACTGTATCTCACCATGGCGCATCTGGCAGGACTTTTAAGCTTCGGTGTCCCATATCTGGTACCTTTTGTAGAGAAGAACAGTGAGGCGGAAACCGGTGGAAGGATTTTGCGACAGCCCTTCCGGAAGCGGAAATTCCGGCCGCTGTATGCCAGAAATGCCCAGAAACGCAGGCTTCGGACAAGGCCATGGAGCCGGAAAGGATAAAGGTTATGAGATTTGCGGAGAATAACAGGATTTCCCACAGACAGCTTTTTCGGCAGATCATACTGGTGTTTCCGGCGCCGTTTCTGCTGTGCCTGTTTAAGAATGGAGCGATGTTGGGCA
>OHLQ01000515.1_pt1 | contig 17772 bp, 14 predicted proteins | sample 1569081 | NCBI WGS metagenome assembly OHLQ01 (sample SAMEA3879585, study PRJEB24766) | human gut metagenome | biome: human-associated habitat; feature: feces | place: USA | collected 1985/1987 | reverse complement strand
CGGTGCTGCCGGCGCGGATGGCGGCGATCAGCTCGTTGGTGAACTGCTCGCAGGTAACGTACATGATGACGAAATCGGGGTGGGTGCGCTTGATCTCGGTCTGGATGGCCGTGAGCAGATGGGTCTTGCCCAGACCGGAGCCGCCGTAGATGAACAGCGGGTTATAGGCTCCGGAGGGGTTGGCCGCAACCGCCTGCGCCGCAGCAAACGCAAACTGGTTGGAGGGACCCTTGATGAAGTTCTCGAAGGTGAACTCGTAATTGCCCTGGGGCGAGGCGGGGTTTGCCTCGTACTGCTGGGCCAGCACCACCTCATGGGGCGGGGTGCTGGGCACCACCAGCGTGATGTCCACGTCAAAGCCCAGCACGGTCTTGAAGGCCTCTTTCAGCAGGCCGAGGTAGCGGTCGGTGACGATCTTGCAGATGAAATCGTTGCGCACCGACAGGGTGATATGGCTCGAGTCCTCAAAGCTGATGGGCTCAAGTCCGTCGATGTAGAGATTATAGGTCGGCTCGGCCATCTGCGTTTTGCAGTATGCCTGGGCGGCCTCTAAAACGTCCTTGAAAGAATCCATAAAACATCCACTCCATTGAATTGGTCGAAGTTTTCAACAATGCTGCTGATACCCCGTTAGTATACCACAAAAATCTCCCTGCGTCTATATTCTATAATGTAATTTATAATACATAAGAAAAGACGCTCCATCGTGCCATCGCGGCTCTTGTGTCCAAGGCGGTTTTTGGCCACAAGATATGGTGGGAGAAAAGTTTTCCACGGAGAACCGGTGAAAAAGTTGAAAGCTTTTTCACAAAGAAATTTGAAAAAAGTTTGCTGGAAAGTGAAAAAAATGCTTGACAGAAGGGGATAGTGTGCGATATACTGTTGAATTGCAAGCCTGTCCCCAATTTGGGACCAGAAATACCCCATTACCGGGGACGAGTTTTTACGGAGGATACAACCATGAAGAGAACTTTTCAGCCCAAGAAGCGTCACCGCAAGGAAGTTCATGGCTTTCTGACCCGCATGAGCACCAAGAACGGCCGCAAGGTCATCAATGCTCGCCGTGCTAAGGGCCGCAAGAGCCTGACCGTCTGATCCCGCTTTGCCAGGGGTCCGGCGCAGAATTGAACATGCGCACAAAAGACTGCTGATCCAGAATTGGCGGTCTTTTTCTTATTTTGGACGTTCTGCGCGCGGAATGACTAAAAATTTGGCAAAAGATTTGGCACAAAAAACGCCCGGACAGCCTTTTCATGTCGGCGTTTTTTTGCTATACTGAATTTTGAACTTTGCCCTGAGGGAAGTTCTGCGATTTTTTAACCGAAAAGGAGGCGACGGAGCAGTGCGCTATCGTCCCATCCGCCGCAACAGCGAGTTTGGCCGCGTGTATGCCCGCGGCAAGTCCTATGTGAACCCGGCGCTGGTGCTGTATGTGCTCAAGACCCGCGGCAAAAAGACCCGCGTGGGCCTGACAGCCACCAAAAAGATCGGCCATGCCGTCCAGCGCAACCGCGCCCGCCGCGTGATGAAGGCTGCCATTGATGAGCATCTGGATCAGAACATCGGCGGCTATGATCTGGTGTTCGTGGCCCGGGGCATGACCCCCCGCCTGAAGAGCTGGCAGCTCAGCGAAGTGGTGGCCAGGCTCTTTGCCCAGGCTGGCCTGCCCGACAAGGCAAAGCAGCCGGGCGCAAAGCCCCCTGCCACGGTCCCGCCCGCAGACCGGGCTGCAAAACAGTGAATCCCGTCTCCCGCGTCTGCCGGAACGCGCTCTGTGCGCCCATCCGGTTCTACCAGCGCTTTATCAGCCCGGGGCTGGGCCGCAACTGCCGCTTTACCCCCACCTGCAGTCAGTATGGCATAGAAGCCATCCAGACCCATGGCTGCATCAAAGGGCTACTGCTCACCGCCTGGCGCATCGCCCGGTGCAATCCGCTTGGCCGGTGGGGCTTTGACCCGGTGCCGCCCAAAGGTCGCTGGGTGAGCCCGGAGCGGAGACTGTCCCCGGCAAAGCTGTTCCGGGGGCGGCACGGTTAAGCAGCGTGCTTATGATACACGGCTCCTTTGTACAACCTCTCCGTCATTGCTTCGCAATGCCACCTCCCCTGGTAGGGGAGGCTTTGGCAGTCCGATCCAGTTGACGGTTTTGCCAAGGGCTCCCCTATTAGGGGAGCTGGCAACGCCGCAGGCGTTGACTGAGAGGTTTCATCCGTTCTTATGCTTCTTGTGACGCTCCGCACTGTGGGCGGGGTGTCCTTCTCATAAAAATCTAAACGTCCCGCACCACAGGCGGGGCAGAATGGACGAAACTATGAATCCTTTGTACATCCTGGGCTGGCCCTTGGGCTATGTAATGGAGTGGATCTACAAGCTGATCCCCAACTACGGCTGGGACATCATCCTGTTCACCCTGCTCATCACCGTGATCAAGATCCCCCTCCAGCTCAACCAGCAGAAGAGTATGGCCCGCATGAGCGCTTTCCAGCCCATGGTGGCCGAGATCCAGAAAAAGTACCGCGACAAGCCCGAAAAGCAGCAGGAAGAGCTGATGAAGCTGCAGGAGCAGGGCTACAAGCCTACTGCAGGCTGTATGCCCATGCTGGTCAACTTCCTGGTCATGTTCGGTGTTATCGAGGTGGTGTACCGCCCGCTGCAGCGCATCTTCCACATTGGTGCCGATGCCCTGACCGCCGCAGGTGAGGCCCTGACTGCCATGGGCATCAGCTTTACCACCGTGACCCGCGACACCAACATCATTGCACAGGTCATTGCAGGCGAGAGCACCGTTTCCTCCTGCTTCACCCCGGATCAGGTGGCTACCATCACCGAGTTCGGCCAGCACATGGATTTCTTTGGCATCGACCTGACCCGTGTGCCCCAGTACAGCCTGGCTGCAGAGAACCTGCCCCTGCTGATCCTCCCGGTCCTGGCGATCGTGACCATGTTCCTGTCCACCCACATCAGCATGAAGGCCAGCGGCCAGGAGATGCAGGGCAGCATGAAGCTGACCATGTATATGATGCCGCTGATGTACGTCTTCTTCTGCTTCACCGTGCCCAGCGCTTTCTCTCTGTACTACGTTGTTTCCAACATCCTGATGACCGTGCAGAGCCTGTTGATGAAGAAGATCTACGACCCTGAGAAGATGAAGGCAGAGGTCGCCGCCGAGATGGCTGCCCGCAAGAAGGAGCAGAAGCGTGGTGTAAAGAGCACCACCATCAAGGTCACGGATGAAAAGACCGGCGAGGTCGTAGAGAAGAATATCTCCGCCAGTGAAATGAACAAGCGCCGCCTGGAGTATGCCCGCAAGCTGGATGAGGAGCGCTATAAGGACGAGCGCACCGTTCCGCTGAGTGAGCTGGAAAACAAGAAGGAGGATTGACGGTTATGATCCGTACTCAGGAAGCGACCGGCAAGACGGTCGATGAAGCCCGCGCAAAAGCCTGCGCCCTGCTGGGCGTGCAGGCCGACGACCTGAATGTGAGCTATGAAGTGCTCGAAATGCCCCAGAAAACCGGTTTTCTGGGCCTGAAGACCACCCCTGCCAAGGTGCGTGTGAGCGTGGAAGAGCCCGATGCCCCGGCCGCTCCCGTGGTGGAGGAGAAGGTGGAGCCTGAGGTGAAGCCTGTTGTGGAGGAAACTCCCGCTGAGGAACCCAGGGCCGAGGAGCCTGCCGCTGCCCCTGTGGCAGAGGAGGCCGCTCCTGCTGAGGAGACTGCTGACCCCGCCGCAGAAGGTGAGGAGCCGGAAGTGCCCATCAATATCGAAGAGAACGCCAAGGTCAAGGCTGCTGTGGACTACCTGAAGGAAGTCATTGCCCTGATGGGCGTGGAGAATGTCACCTTCAGCGCCGTGCAGAAGGGCGAGGCTACCATCATCCGTCTGGATGGCGAGAAGCTGGGTGCCCTGATCGGCCGCCGCGGTGAGACCATGGAAAGCCTGTCCTATCTGGCAAGCCTGGTGGCCAACCGTCTGGAAGGCGATTACATCAAGCTGGGCCTGGATGTGGCCGGCTACCGCGATAAGCGTGAAAATGACCTGACCGTGCTGGCACAGCGCATTGGCAACAAGGTGCGCAAGACCGGCCGCAGCTTTGCCATGGAGCCCATGAACCCCTACGAGCGCCGCATCATCCACTCTGCCATCGGCAAGATGGAGGGTGTGCGCAGCGAGAGCAAGGGGGAGGGCCGTGACCGCCGTGTGGTCATCTACTCCACTGCTCCCGATGCTCAGACCGACAACACCTACGGCGAGCGCCGCCCGCGGGGCAATGGCCGCCGCCCCGGCGGCAACCGCAATGGCGGTTTCCGCGGCGGACGCGGCAGCAGCCCCCGGAATGGCGGTCCCCGCAATGGCCGCCCCGCAGGCAGCCGCGGTCCCCGTCCTTCCAGCGTGCCTGAGCGCACCTATGCTCCCCGTGACGCAGAGACTGCTGCACCCGTGGCACCCAAGCGCACCGAGCGCGTGGATGATTTTGCCGATTTCAGCTTCGGCAAGATCGAGCTGTAAACTCCGCTGAGTTTTGCACAATGCTGCCCCCTTCCGGTGGAAAACTGGAAGGGGGCTTTTTGTCTCTTTCCTTTTTCGTCGCTTCGTGATACAATAATTCTGATTTGAGAGCGGAGGGAGAGCACCAACATGGAACATTCAACGATCGCGGCCATTGCAACCGCGCCCGGCGCAGGCGGCATTGCCGTGGTGCGTCTTTCCGGCCCGGAGAGCTATGCCGTGGCGGCAAAGGTGTTCTGCCCGGCCAACCCGGCAAAGCGGGTAGAGGAGGCCAAGGGCTACACCGCCCTGTTTGGGCATTTCATGGAAGGGGAGGAAGCCTTTGACGAGGGCGTGGCCCTCTTCTTCCGGGCTCCCCACAGCTACACCGGCGAGGATGTGGTGGAGCTTTCCTGCCACGGCGGCAGTGCGGTGGCCCGGCGGCTGGTGGAAAGCTGCATCGCAGCCGGTGCCGCCCCCGCCGCCCCCGGCGAGTACACCCGCCGTGCCTTCCTCAACGGCAAGCTGGGGCTGACCCAGGCCGAGGCTGTTATGGACCTGATCTCTGCCGATGGCAGACAGGGTGCGGCGCTGGCCAATGCCTCCCTGAACGGCGCGCTGGCGAAGAAGATCGGGGCTGAAAAGGATGCCCTGACCGCCCTGCAGGCCCATCTGACTGCCTGGGTGGATTTCCCTGAGGAGGACGTTCCCGCGCTGGAGGATGCCCAGCTGGTATCCACCCTGACTGCCGTGAAGGGAGAGCTGGACACCCTCATCCGGAATTATGATGCCGGTGCTGTCCTGCGGGAGGGTGTGGACTGTGCCATCGTGGGGCGGCCCAATGCGGGCAAGTCCACCCTGCTCAACCTGCTGGCCGGGTTCGACCGGGCCATCGTCACCCCCGTGGCGGGCACCACCCGGGATGTGGTGGAGCAGGCCGTCCGTCTGGGGGACATCCGGCTGAACCTGTTCGACACGGCCGGTCTGCGGGAGACCGAGGATGCGATCGAGGCCGAGGGCATCCGCCGCAGCTGGAAAAAGCTGGAAGAGGCGGGGCTGATCCTGGCGGTGTTCGATGGCTCTGAGCCCCTGACCCGGGAGGATCTTGCGCTGGCGCAGCGGTGTGCCGGCCGCCCGGCCATTGCACTGGTCAACAAAGAGGACAAGCCCACTCAGTTTGACGCAGAGATCATTGCAGGCGATTTTGCCATGGTGATCCCGGTCTGCTGCCAGGAAGAGGGGAGCCGCAGGGTGATCGCTGCTGCCGTTGCCCGCCTGCTGGGCACCAACAACATCGACCCCCACGCTGCCAGCCTTTCGGGCCAGCGCCAGCTTGCCGCCGCCACCCGCGCGCGAGATGCAGTGGCCGGTGCGCTGGATGCGGTCAGCGGCGGGTTCGGGCTGGATGCTGTATCGGTCTGTGTGGACGATGCGCTGGCTGCTCTCTGTGACCTCACCGGCGAAAATGCGTCGGAGAATGTCATCAATGAAGTGTTTGAGCGGTTCTGCGTGGGGAAGTAACGGAGGGCAGCCCGTCTGGCAGCTTTCTCCTCGGACACGAAACGGGCCATTCCATCGCCCGCCCTATTGCCTGCGGCAACAGGGTCCCACCCCAGCGGACGGTCCTCGGAGAAACTTCCAGCCGCTCTGCCGGGTAACAGCAGATTGAACCATAGAGGAAAGTATAGGAAAAGTATGAATCATCTTGGAGATTACGATGTGATCGTAATAGGCGCGGGCCACGCTGGCATTGAAGCGGCCCACGCTGCTGCCACGCTGGGTGCCAAAACGGCGGTGTTTACCATGAGTCTGGATGCCATTGGCAACATGCCCTGCAATCCCAGCATCGGCGGAACTGCAAAAGGAACGCTGGTACGCGAATTGGATGCGCTGGGCGGTGTGATGGGCCTTGCGGCGGATGCCACCTACCTGCAGAGCCGGATGCTGAACAAGGGCAAAGGCCCTGCCGTTCATGCCCTGCGCGTTCAGACCGACCGCAAGCGCTACCACGAATATATGAAGCACGCTCTTGAACTCACACCCGGCCTTGCCATCCATCAGGCCGAGGTGGTGGGCATTGAGGTGGAGAACGGCCATGTCAAGGGCGTTGTGACCCAGCTGAACGGGGAGTACAGCGCAAAGTGTGTGGTCATTGCCACGGGCACCAACCTGGGCGGCAAAATTTTTGTCGGTGATGCGTGGTATGCTTCCGGCCCTGACGGGATGCACGCCGCCAATGCCCTGACCGAAAGCCTGAAAGCCGCCGGTCTGCCTCTGCGTCGGTTCAAGACCGGTACCCCTGCCCGCGTCCACCGGAGAAGCATCGACTTCTCCAAGCTGGAATGCCAGCCTGGCGACCCGGACAGCGAGCTGCAGCCCTTCAGCTTTCTGACGGATGCACCCATGCACAACAAAGTCGAGTGCTGGATCGCCTACACCAATCCCGAGACCCACAGGATCATTCTGGACAACATCCAGCGCAGTCCGCTCTATGGTGGCATGATCGAGGGGGTTGGCCCCCGGTACTGCCCCTCCATTGAGGATAAGGTGGTGCGCTTTGCGGGCAAGGACCGGCACCCCATCTTTGTGGAGCCCTGCGGCGAGAACACAGAGGAAATGTATTTGCAGGGTGCGTCCAGCAGCCTGCCCGAGGATGTACAGAACGCCTTTTACCGGAGCATTCAGGGCTTTGAACACATTGAGATTATGCGCCCGGCCTACGCCATCGAGTATGACTGCGTAGATCCGACCAGTCTGGAAGCCACACTGGAGAGCAAGGTGGTGCGGGGCCTGTATGGCGCGGGCCAGTTCAACGGCACCTCCGGCTACGAGGAAGCTGCCGCGCAGGGTCTGCTGGCCGGTCTGAACGCTGCCCGCAGTGCAAAAGGGGAGAGCCAGCTGATCCTGGAGCGTCAGACCAGCTATCTGGGCACGCTGGTGGATGACCTTGTCACCAAGGGGGTCATGGACCCTTACCGCATGATGACCAGTCGGAGCGAGTACCGCCTGACTCTGCGGCAGGACAACGCCGATCAGCGGCTGACCCCCATTGGCCGGGAGTATGGTCTGGTGCAGGATGACCGCTGGGCAAAATACCAGCACACCCAGAGCATTCTGGCAGCGGAGCGCCGCCGCCTGCACGAGACCCATCTGCGCACCGCTGACCTGCGCGCTGCCATGGAAGCAGCCGGGCTGACCCCTGCCGCGGAGGGCGGCATTGCCGAGGAGCTGCTCCGCCGCCCCGAGATCAGCTACCCGCTGTTGGCGGGTGTGATCGGCTGGGGCGAGGGCATCACCCCCATGCTGGCCGAGCGGCTGGAGACCGAGATCAAGTACGCAGGCTATATTGCCCGGCAGGATCGGATGATCCGTGACGTGGCCCGCCACGAAAAGACCCTGATTCCCGCAGATTTTGAGTATGCTGACCTGACCGGCCTGACGCTGGAGGCCCGTGAGAAGCTGACCCGCATCCGCCCAAAGAATCTGGGGCAGGCGGGCCGCATCCCCGGTGTTTCGCCCTCCGATGTGGCGCAGCTGAGCATTGCTTTAACAGTGAGAGAGAAAACCTGATGCACTGACGGAGAGGTTGGATGAAGGAGGGCAGAACCTCTGTACAACCTCTCAGTCGCCTGCGGCGACAGCTCCCCTGATAGGAGAGCCATTGGTAGAAAGAGAAAAGAATTGCCTAAAACGAAAAGGGACAGATAAATGATCGACAAGAACAGATTAGAGCAAAAATGTTCCATGTGGAACATTGCGCTGACCGGGGACCAGCTGGACCAGCTGGATGCCTTTGCGCAGATCCTGGTGGACTACAACCAGAAGGTCAATCTGACCGCCATTACCGACCCGGAGGGCATTGAGGACAAGCACTTCCTCGACAGCCTGCTGTTTGCCAGCCAGCCCGAGGTGGCAGGGAAGATGGTGGACGTGGGTGCCGGTGCCGGATTCCCGGGCATCGTGACAAAGATCTACAAGCCCGAGCTGGAGCTGACCCTGATGGAGCCCACCGGCAAGCGGGTGGAGTTCTTGAAGTATGCCTGCGCTCAGCTGGGCCTGACCGGGGTGGAGTTTGCCAAGGAGCGCGCCGAGGAAGCCGCCCGCAAAGCATGGCGGGAGCAGTTTGATCTGGCCTCTGCCCGTGCGGTGGCGGCGCTGCCCATGCTGGCCGAGTACTGCCTGCCGCTGGTCAAGGTGGGGGGCAGCTTCCTTGCCATGAAAGGCGCTTCCGGCGAGGAGGAGCTGGCTGCAGCCCGCGGTGCCATCCGGAAGCTGGGTGGAGAGTATAAGGAGACCCGCACCCTGCATCTGCCGGGCGGCGATACCCGCACCCTCATCCTCTGCAAAAAGATTTCGCAAACTCCGACAGCCTACCCCAGAAACGGTGGAAAGATCGCAAAGTCTCCGCTGAAATAACGCAAAACCGCAAGATAAATGCCAAGCCCTGCCGAACGATTCTTCTGGCAGGGCTTTTTGATTTCTGGTACACTGGAACTGCAATGAGTGATTTTTCCACCGTTTCCCGGGAAACAGTGGAAAACTGCGTCACATTTCAGCGAAAGGGGAAAGAATCATGTTTGAATGGAAGAAATCTGCCGGAAAGATCTACACCCTGCCTGTGGAAAGCATCCGTCCCTCGCCGTTTCAGGCTCGGACTGTTTTTGATGAAAAGGAGCTGGCGGGGCTGGCCCAGAGCATCCGGGAAAACGGCCTGCTTCAGCCCATCTCGGTGCGGAAGGTCGAGGGCGGTTACGAGCTGGTGGCAGGGGAGCGGCGGCTCCGCGCCTGCAAGCTGGCCAGGATGGAGACCATCCCGGCCATCCTCTGCGACTGCGGCGACCAGCGGACTGCGGCGCTGGGTCTGCTGGAAAACATCCAGCGGGAAGACCTGAACCCCTTTGAGCAGGCACAAGGGCTGCGGGATGTGATCGCCCTTTGGGACTGCACCCAGGCCGAGGCGGCCAAGCGGCTGGGCATGGCACAGCCCACCCTTGCCAACAAGCTGCGGCTGCTGCAGCTGACCACCGACCAAAGGCAGTTCGTGCTGGACAATGGCCTGACCGAGCGCCACGCCCGGGCTGTCCTGCGCCTGCCCGAGAACCGGCGGAGCGAAGCCCTTATCACCATTGCCAAGCGGCGGATGAATGCCCGGCAGACCGACCTGTACATTGAGCAGGTGCTCAATGCCGCCGCCCCGGGCAGACACCGCATCTCCATGGTCAAGGATGTGCGCATCTTTGTCAACACCATCGACCATGCCATCCGGCTGATGACGGACAACGGTGTGCCAGCTACGGCCCACAGGGAAGAGCGGGACGGCTATATCGAATACACGGTGCGCATTCCAACCGCAGCCGCGCAAAGATAAAACGCATCGCAATTTTCACAAAAAATGCAATTCCACAGGGTTTTTACGCAAAATAATCAGGAAACAGGTTCAAAAAGCCGCGCTGATGTGCTATACTAGTCTTTAAAGGGGCTTTGCTGGTGGGAAAACAGCGGGGCCCGGCCTCGAATGTTCCACGTGGAACAAATAATTTTCCCGGGAGGAAACAAAGAGCGTGGCTAAAATCGTTGCAATTGCAAACCAAAAAGGCGGCGTGGGCAAGACCACCACGGCCGTGAACCTTTCGTCCTGCGTTGCGGCTCTGGGCAAAAAGACGCTCATCGTCGATCTGGACCCGCAGGGCAATACCACCACCGGTTACGGCATTCCCAAGCGGAGTGTCGATGTGGGTACTTATGAGCTGCTGATCGGTGAGGCGGAGGCAAAGGATGCCATCCGCAAGACCGAGTTCCGCACCGATGTCATCGGTTCCAACACCCGGCTTGCGGGTGCGGGTCTGGAAATGATCGACCTGCCGGGCCGCGAAAGCCGCCTGCGCAAGGCGCTGGCCGCGGTGCAGAAGGACTACGACTTCATCTTTGTGGACTGCCCGCCCAGCCTGGATCTGCTCACCCTGAACGGTCTGTGCGCCTGCGACAGCGTGCTTATCCCCATCCAGTGTGAGTATTACGCACTGGAGGGCCTGTCGGAGCTCATCAGCACCCTCAAGACCATCCGCAAGAAGTACAACCCCTATCTGGACATCGAGGGCGTGGTGTTCACCATGTTCTCCGGGCGGTTCAACCTGACGCTGCAGGTGGTGGATCAGGTCAAAAAGTATTTTGGCTCCAAGGTCTACAAGACCACCATCCCGCGCACCATCCGCATCTCGGAAGCGCCCAGCTACGGCCAGCCCATCAATTTCTATGAGCCCAAGGGCAAGGGCAGCGAGGCCTATATGGATCTCGCCATTGAGTTCGTAAAGAACAACCGCCCGCATGAACCGGCACGCCGCCGCACAAAAGGGAACAGTGCCCCCGCCGAGCAGAAAAGCGCACTGGAACAAGTGAAGCGGGGGGAAGCGTAACCTATGGCAAAAAAAAGAGGAGGACTGGGCCGGGGCCTGGAAAGTCTGTTTGAGGACACAGCCCCCAGCTTTGAGTCCGATAACCGGATCGAGACACTGCCCCTGCGGGAGATCGAGCCGGACCCGGCCCAGCCCCGCAAGACCTTTGATGAGGAAACGCTGGCAGAGCTGGCGGCCAGCATCTCAGAGCACGGTTTGCTGCAGCCCATCGCGGTGCGGCCCCACGGGGTGGACCGCTATCTCATCGTGGCCGGTGAGCGCCGCTGGCGTGCCTGCCGGATGGCGGGCCTGACCGAGGCACCCGTCGTCGTGAAGGATGTCACGGATGAGCAGGCCATGGAGCTGGCGCTGGTGGAAAACCTTCAGCGCGAGGATCTGGACCCGGTGGAAGAAGCACTGGGCATCCGGGAGCTGATGACCCACTGTGACCTGACCCAGGAGCAGGCCGCTCGCAAACTGGGCAAGAGCCGCAGTGCGCTGGCCAACAGCCTGCGTCTGCTCAACCTGCCCGAAACGGTGCTGGAGCTGCTGAAGGGCGGTTTTCTCACCACCGGCCACGCAAAGGTGGTGCTGGGCCTGCCCACCCCGGAGCTGCAGGAGCAGGCGGCACAGATCATTGCCGACCATGAGCTGAACGTCCGGCAGGCAGAGGCCCTGTGCAAAAAGCTGGCCAAGCCCCCCAAAGAGCCTGTGGAGCCCGCCCCGCGCGGCACCCTGCCTGTGGAGGTGGAGGAGAGCCTGAAGCAGGCGCTGGGCAGTGAGGTCAATGTGGCCTACCACGACGGCAAGGGCAAGCTGACCGTCCATTTCTACTCGGATGAGCAGCTGAAGGCTTTTGCAAACTTATTAGGGCAATATCAGGTTGAGGATTAAACCTCTCCGTCATTGTTGTTGCCCAGTAGGAGAGGCCTTGGCAGCCGATGGAAGCTTTTCGTATACGCCAGAGGCTCCCCTACTAGGGGAGCCTCTGGCGGGCGCAAGCCCGACTGAGAGGTTGTACGAAGGCAAGCCTGCCCGAGAAGAAAAACATAGCGATCTAAGGCGCACGCCGCCTTTGAACGGCATGGGAAAGGGCCCACCCGCCCCATGCGAACCGAAATAGAGTAAGGAGAGTAAATCATGCTTGATATCAAATTTGTCCGTGACAACCCGGATGCTGTCAAGGAAAACATCAAGAAGAAGTTCCAGGATGCCAAGCTCCCTCTGGTGGATGAAGTCATCGAGAAGGACGCAAAGTACCGCGAGTGCCTGAAGGAAGTTGAGAGCCTGAAGGCTGCCCGCAACAAGCTGAGCAAAGCCAACGGCCCCCTGTTCGGTCAGCTGAAGAAGTGCACCGATGAGGCCCAGAAGGCCCAGCTGCAGGCACAGATCGATGCCAACAACGCCGCCGTCAAGGCCGACGCGGATAAGATGGCAGAGCTGGAAGCCGAGGAAGCCAAGCTGGCTGACCGCATCCAGGAGATCATGTACACCATCCCCCAGATGATCGACCCCAGTGTGCCCATCGGCCCCGATGACACCTACAACGTGGAGGCTCAGCGCTTTGGCGAGCCTGTGGTGCCCGATTTCCCCATCCCGTACCACACCGAGATCATGGAGAGCTTTGACGGCATCGATATGGACGCTGCTGGCCGCGTTGCCGGCAATGGCTTCTACTACCTGCTGGGCAACATTGCCCGCCTGCACGAGGCTGTGCTGGCCTATGCCCGCGACTTTATGATCGACAAGGGCTTCACCTATGTCATTCCTCCCTTTATGATGCACGGCAACGTGGTGCAGGGCGTGATGTCCTTCCCCGAGATGGATGCCATGATGTACAAGATCGAGGGCGAGGATCTGTACCTGATCGGTACCAGTGAGCACACCATGATCGGCCGCTTCATCGACCAGACCCTGGACGAGGCTACTCTGCCTCTGACCCTGACCTCCTACAGCCCCTGCTTCCGCAAGGAGAAGGGCGCACACGGCATCGAGGAGCGCGGCATCTACCGCATCCACCAGTTCGAGAAGCAGGAGATGATCGTGGTCTGCCGCCCCGAGGAGAGCGCCGACTGGTACGAGAAGCTGTGGCAGATGTCCGTGGAGCTGTTCCGCAGCATGGAGATCCCCGTGCGCCAGCTGAACTGCTGCTCCGGCGATCTGGCTGACCTGAAGGTCAAGAGCTGCGATATCGAAGCATGGAGCCCCCGCCAGCAGAAGTACTTCGAGGTCTGCTCCTGCTCCAACCTGGGCGATGCACAGGCACGCCGCCTGCACATCCGCGTCAAGGGCAAGGACGGCAAGAGCTATCTGGCCCACACCCTGAACAACACCTGCGTGGCTCCTCCGCGTATGCTGATCGCCTTCCTGGAGAATCATCTGCAGGCCGATGGCTCCGTGACCATCCCCAAGGTGCTGCAGCCCTACATGGGCGGCCTTGAGGTCATGGTGCCTGTCCACAAGAAGTAAGCCCGCTTTCCACCATTCTCCGATAAAATGTTGAAAGTCCCCGCCATTCATACAGGATGGCGGGGACTTTTTGCGTACAGACGTATAAAATCGGAAAGAATGAAAAAATTGAAGATTTTTTTGAAAAAGTTGTTGACAAAACGGGGGTTGTTGGATATAATAATAAAGCACTGTTCAATTGCAACAAATAAATATGGCGGTATAGCTCAGTTGGCTAGAGCATTCGGTTCATACCCGAAGTGTCACCGGTTCAAATCCAGTTACCGCTACCACGTTACAGAGTTTCGCTAAGATAAGGGGGACGGTCGTCCGCAGTAGTGGACGATGGAAGTCGGAGGTTTTAGCGAAGCTCTGTATTTGTAAGGCCCGTTGGTCAAGCGGTTAAGACACGGCCCTTTCACGGCTGTAACATGGGTTCGATTCCCGTACGGGTCATAAAAAAGCTCCTCAATCTTAGGATTGAGGAGCTTTTTTATGCAACCCGAACGAGGAATCGAAGGAACACGGCCGCCCGCAGACGGCAAAAAAGAGCCCGGTGGGCTCTTTTTTAGTGTTCGGGTCCCAATCTTCAGGAATGTCTACCGTGGTTGCTGTCGTCTGGGCACATCGGCACAAAGGCGTTTTTTTATTTGACCCATACGGGAATCAGAGCAAAAATCACCCCCGCCTGCACCATCCGGTAGGCGGGGGTTCGTTATGCAAGGAAGCAGATGATGTCGTTTTACGGTCTCTGGCCCATGCCGCCTTCCAGCGTCAGGGTCTCGCCGGACATATACTTGAAATCCGGCATGGCCAGCTGGACGCAGACACGGCCAATCTCCGTCTCAGCGTTGCCGTAGTGGCCCATGGGGGGCATCTTGACGTTGGCCTTGAAAGCGTCGGGGTAGGCGTCCCTGAACTGCTCGAGCTTGGCCGTCCATGCCAGCGGGCAGACCACGTTGACGTTGATGCCGTCTTTGCCCCACTCGGTGGCGGCGACGCGGGACATACCTCGGATGCCCTCCTTGGCGGCAGCATAGGCCGACTGGCCGAAGTTGCCGAAGAGGCCAGCGCCGGAAGCGAAGTTGATGACGCTGCCGTGAGACTCAGCCAGATAGGGGTAGCAGGCTTTCATGTAGTAGAAAGCGGCGTAGAGGCCGGAGTAGATGGCCAAATCGAACTGCTCGGTGGTGTGCTCGGCCAGCGGCACGCCGGAGGCCGAAGCCTGTGCATTGTTGATGAGCACCTGAATGCCGCCGAAGGTATCGACAGCCTGCTTGACCACATTTGCCACAGTGGCCTCGTTGTCGCCGCCCGCGCAGACATCGGCCTGCACGGGCAGCACCTTGATGCCGTAGAGGCTTTCCAGCTCCTGCTTGGCTGCTTCCAGCTTCTTGACATTGCGGCCTGTGATGACGAGGTTCGCGCCCTCCTTGGCGTATGCGGTGGCGATGCCGTAGCCGATGGAGCCGCAGCTTCCATCCTTCAGGACAGCGCGCCCTGCGCCGGTAATGATGGCGGTTTTACCAGTTAAAAAGCCCATAAGTTGCAACCTCCTGTTTCGATGTCCCTCGGTGTTCTGCCGGGGGTCGTTCTATAGCTCGAGTATAGCAGAAAAGCGGAAAATTGTAAAATAGCGCTTTTGAATCGTTTTTTCTTTGCTTGAGAAATGGCTCAGACGCTCACTCGCGGTATTTTTCCATCAGTTCCTTTTGCAAAAAAATACGGCCCTGCCAGGATGCATTTCAGCGTCCCGGCAGGGCCGTGCTTTTGTTTTTCAGTGCTGGTGAAGATACGTCAGAATATCTTCCGGCTTTGCGGCCAGAGCATCGGCACCGGCGGCGGTCAGCTCTGCTTCGCCCCGGAAGCCCCAGAGAACGCCCAGAGCGGGCAGACCGGCATTGTGTCCTGTAAGGATGTCTACGTCGCTGTCGCCCACGAAAAGGGTGCTCTGCGGGTCTGCGCCGAGGTCAGCCATCAGGGAGTAGACGCCAGCCGGGTCGGGTTTGGTGGGAACACCGGGGCGGCTGCCCCGCACCAGCGAAAAGCTGTCCGGGCCAAAGTAGTGCTCGATGATCTTTCCACAAAAAGCGTCCGCTTTGTTGGAAAAAACGGCGGTCTGAACGCCCTCGGCCTTCAGCGCGGCCAGCAGTTCCAGGATGCCGGGATAGGGGGCCGTTTTGTCTTCCTTGTGGGCATCATACCGGGCCGAGAACTCGGCCAGCGTGGCGGCAAGCTGTTCGGGCGTCCGGGCGTTTTCCGGGGAAAAGCGCTCTACCAGCTTCGGGATGCCGTTGCCCACGAAGTGCTTGTAGGTCTCTACTGGAAAGGTCGGCCAGCCGTGCTGGGTGCAGACCCAGTTGGCCGCGTCGGCCAGGTCGTCGATGGTGTTCAGTAAGGTGCCGTCCAAATCGAAGAGAATGGTTTTTATCATGAGAATCAGACTTCCTTTTGTTTTATGTTTTCTGTTCCAAAGCGTTGAGACAGGGCGCAGCGTCCCGCACGGGGATGCTGCGCACCTTGAGCCGCACCTGCCCGGGCAGAGCCAGCGTCAGCGTCATGCGCTGGTAACGTGCCGCCCAGGGCGATTGGAAGGTGCGCAGGCAGACATCCGGGTGGAACACACAGATGCAGTGGAGATAAACACCCTTCTGCCGCCGCAGGGTGAACCGGCCCTCCCGGAGCCAGATGCCCTCGTTCAGCCAGCCCATCAGACCGCCCGCCAGAAAGACGGCAAATACCGCTGTCGGGATGAGCAGTGTCCCCGTGAGGGCAGGCAGGACGCTGCAGGAGACCAGCACCAGCAGCAGGCACAGCCCGAACGGGATGCCGGCAGGCACAAAGAAAACGGCGCTGCGGTGGGTGAGGTCGTGCCGGGTGTCGGGCGGCATCCGGAACTCGGGCAGCAGCTCCCGGAACAGCTCTTCCTGCCCGGAGCGGTAGACGAAAAGCGGCAGTTCCGGGCGGCAGCTGCCTGCCACCACGAACACCGGCCAGCGCTTCATGAGCCGGGCGATGGGGGAGACGCGGACGTCCGCGTAGCTTATCTCACTGCTCCGCACCCGGAACTCGAACAGGGACAGCCAGCCGCCCCGGCTGCCCAGCTGGTCGGCAGTGTGCCAGACCGTATAATGGACGGTCTGGACAAAACTGCGGGCCAGACTGATGCCAAAGAGCGACCCGGTCAGCACCAGCATCCACGCCGCACCGGCGGGCAGCCAGTGGGCCGCGAACCGGACGAGGACGTTCAGCCGGGAGAGGGCCACGGCCTCGGCGGTGAGGGGAAAGGGGCGGCTCTGCCGGATGGCCAAATAGGTCAGCGCCAGCGTGGACAGACCGTTGGCACCCAAAACCACCAGCGCGGCCCGCTCGCCCCCGGCAGGGCGGTGGCAGACCGGGTCCCGGACCGGCATCAGGCGGTCAGCAAGCTCCTGCGCGTCTTCTTTGTGCAAATAAAGGGAGACGGCTCGTTTGGCAGGCTGGCCCACCGGGTAGAGCACCACCCGGCTGGCCCCGAGCAGCCGAAAGAAGAGCGGCCGTTCGATGGTCAGCGCGGCCAGAGTTTCGCCCCGGATGATGCGCTCCCGCTTGGAGAGGAACGCCCACCGCAGCCGGAGCACACCGGCCTCATCCAGCGCCCAGCTGCTGGCTTCCAGCAGGATGGAGCTGGCCCCGCAGAGGAAGAGCAGAAGCGCGGCGTCCTGCCGCAGAGCTGTGAGCAGAGCGTTCAGGCTGAATTCCAGCAGGGCGTTCGCCAGCGGCAGCAGGCAGACGACGACCGCCTTGCGCAGGAAGCGGAGGGCGGCGAGGGGATGGTAATGCCGTTGTCGGGTCATGGTGCATCCTCCGCCAGAATGTGGGCCAGAAGCCCGGCCTGCTGGGCCGGGATGGCGGGCAGAAAGAGCTTCGCACCCGGGGCCGCCACGATGAGCAGCGAGACGCCGCCCAGCCGCAGCAGGGGTGTCCGGAACAGCCGGACGCTGGTAACAGCCCGGCGGGGAAGCACCTGACGCACCGGCAGCGCAACGCCGGAGTAGACCGTTACGGTCCGTTCCCCCAGCACAGCAGCGAAGCTGCAGGCCCGCGCCCAGAGGCAGTAGACCAGAAAGCCCCAGAGCAGGCAGAAACCCGCTCCGGCGGCGACGCTCTGCCAGAACACGAAGGGCGCAGCGAACAGCCCCGGCACCGCCGCCCAGACGCAGAGGACGGCCCGGCCAGTGGGCGGGATGATGACGGCGGTGCGCCGCAGCTCCTGCTCCGTCACTTATCGCTGAGGCCCCAGGCCTCGGTCAGCTCGTGCAGGCTGTCGTCACGGGTCAGGCAGAGGATGTGGTCCCAGGGCAGCAGGATCGTGCTGCCGTGGGGGATGATGAACTCGGTGTCGCGGGTGATGCTGATCAGGATGGTGTCGCCCGGGATGGGGATGTCCATGATGGCCTTGCCC